>Ga0209711_10000438_pt1 | contig 42433 bp, 23 predicted proteins | sample ArcticOcean_MG_C_7_FD_187441 | JGI IMG/M metagenome (GOLD analysis project Ga0209711, IMG submission 187441) | Marine microbial communities from western Arctic Ocean - ArcticOcean_MG_CB11_88 (SPAdes) (version 2) | ecosystem: Environmental > Aquatic > Marine > Oceanic | place: Arctic Ocean...
TCTTTCTTGAAGAGAGTGACAACTTCGCGAGCTTCGTTTTTAAAGTCTAATTTAGCACGTTTTCTTCCCATAGAAGACATCTATCATGAATAATGAAATTTGTCTCTTCTTTTATGCAGAGTGGTATAATAATCGTACAATCGCTATCATTAGTAAATATTATCACCCGATTTGTTCTCTTTCAAGCGATATTCGATATTTCCACTCTGCTGTCTGATATTAGCCTAGACACGGGTCTGTTCTTGTGGATTCTATAATCATCAATAACGAAATCTATATCCATATCGCCTATTATTAATCACTTCATGAAACTCGCCAGCATACTCACTAAAGAAAAAGTTCTTCTTGGCATGGTTGCCGATGAGCGCTGGCCAGCCATCGAAGAGCTCATCGATCACCTCGATGCCAGAAATCTCCTAGGCGGCGAAAACCGCGAGGATATCCTAAAGTCCCTCCACATCCGCGAAGAGCAGACAAGTACTGGCATCGGATCAGGAGTGGCTATCCCACACGCATTCTCAGAGAAACTTAATGAAGTCATCGCTATATTCGGCAGGTCTGAAAAAGGGATCAATTTTGATGCCATAGACAACGCCCCAGTAAGGTTCATACTTCTCTTCATCGTCCCAAAAAAAGACTACCACCTCCACCTCCATGCACTCTCTGCCATCGCTAAAATGTTCAATAACTGCGAAATCCGCCAGAATCTATCAGAAGCTCAAGATGCTGCAGAAATCCTAGAAATATTCGGCTCAACTCCATCTCGAACCCATAGCAACCACATCTCCCAGCGGTTGCAAGCTGATTGAATTCCGTGCTAAACCATCCAGCCCTCTCCGACATGAACCCATTTCGGAACCATGGACATTAAATCATGGAACTCAGGGTTCCGATTTATTTAGTGGTAGTCAGTGAGGCTTTAGGATTAGCGCGGCACGCACGGCGATCAGGGTCTAACATCTATCAATCAATTCCTAGCCACTGGCCCAATCGTGCCGCCTGCGACGAACTTCGCCGGGGTGAGCTTCTGCTTGATATCTTTTTTGCCGCGGCTGATATTAGCAGCCCAGCCGGTGACCCGGCGGACCACTGGAGCTTTGTTCCAGTGGATGTGGGCGATGGATGGTCTGCACCATGAGAAATACGGATCGCTGTCCATCCATATCAGCGAGACGTCCTGCTCAGAGCTAGAAAGTAAGGTGAATTCAAGTATATAGAAAACCTATCCTCAGTTGGACAGGTATCAATAAAGAAATAACTGGACATATCCCGATGGAGAGGCAATGTGCTGGCCAATTCGCGATTGATTGCGTTTTATCCGTTGTCGGATAGGTTCGTGACAAAAAAAATGAAGCGCCCAAATCGGCCTTCTTTCGCGATTAATAAAAAAAATGAAAGAAACTTGAAACAGCACGCGTTCTAGTCAGGAGACAAAAATCGAGAATGATTAATATGATCGGTTCAACGGCTACCCCAAAACTTATATACTAGTCCGGGGTGCCTCAAGTCATAGACCGCAGCAAGATAACAAAGACCAACAATAATCAATAAACCAACTTTATGAGTAATACAACTGATGACGTAAAAGCCGTGGAACAACTCGGCATCGCAAGAGATGAAGTAGTCAAAGAACTACGCAAAGTGATCGTAGGCATGGAAGATGTCATCGATGAAATGATGATCGCAGTTTTTGCGCAGGGTCACTGTCTCCTAGTTGGTGTCCCCGGCTTGGCAAAGACGCTACTCGTCAGTTCACTAGCCGAAGCTCTTTCGCTTTCCTTCAAAAGAATCCAGTTCACCCCCGACCTGATGCCTTCTGATATCACTGGAACCGAGCTACTTCAGGAAGACCCTGAGACTCACGCCCGTCAGTTCAAGTTCATGCAAGGACCCGTCTTCACGAACCTTCTCCTTGCCGACGAGATTAACCGAACTCCACCTAAGACCCAGGCAGCCCTTCTTGAGGCGATGCAGGAAAAAAGAGTCTCTTCCGGTGGCGTCGAATACAAACTCGACAAGCCATTCTTCGTCCTCGCTACCCAAAACCCGATTGAGCAAGAAGGCACCTACCCGCTTCCAGAAGCCCAGCTTGACCGATTCCTCTTCAACATAGTCGTCAAGTATCCGAGCCGCGAAGAAGAGCTCGGTATCATGAAAAATGTCACTAGCGACAATCAGCCAAAAATCGAGAAAGTCCTCGATGGTGCCGCGATCCTTGAGTTCCAGCACCTCGTGCGCCGCATCCCAGTAGCTGATCACATTTTTGAATACGCAGCATCCCTCATCCGCGCCACCCGCCCTGAGGAGAAGGAAGCTCCAGACTGGGTCAAGCAGTACATGTCCTGGGGTGCCGGGCCACGTGCCTCATTGAACCTGATTCTCGCTGGTAAATCCCGCGCCGCCCTGCGTGGCCGTTGCCACGTTGCCATCGAAGACATTCAAGCAGTTGCCATTCCTATTCTTCGCCACCGTCTCATCCCGAACTTCGCCGCAAGGTCAGAAGGAATGACATCGGATACTTTAGTCGAGCGACTCATCAAAGAGATCCCGACTGGCGATAAAAAGTAACGGAAGTAACGGAAGAATGACGGGCTCTCAACAAGCCACCCATCCACAGAACTGAACTATGTCTCAGCACTTACCTAATCTCCAATACCTAGACCCCGAGCTTTTACAAAAGCTCGGCGATCTAGAGCTGGTCGCTCGTGAAATCGTCGAAGGCCTGAGAGCTGGCGCTCACCGCAGCCCGCTCAAGGGATTCAGTACCGAGTTTGCACATCACCGCCAATATGTTCCTGGTGACCCGATTCGGGACCTGGACTGGCGTGTTTTCGGGCGGACTGAGCGATACTACACCAAGCTCTACGAAGCGGAGACTAACTTTGATTGTCATATCTTGATGGACGCGAGTTCATCGATGAACTACAGCTCCGGGAAGGTCAGCAAGCTAGAGTATTCGAAGTTCCTGGCATCCGCTCTGAGCTATCTCATCCTCAACCAGCGAGATTCTGTTGGCCTGAGTGTGTTTGACTCTGAGATGCGAGCGCACCTCCCGCCGCGCTCGACGATGAGTATCATCCTGCAGATTGAAAAGATCTTGCGGGAGATTAAACCGACACCAAAAACTAGTATTGCCAAGCAGCTAACCGATATCGCCATGCAAATTAAAAGGCGATCATTCGTGATCCTAATCTCGGACCTGTTCTCGGATCCAGATGATATCATGCGCGGCTTACAACGCCTTAGGTACGCTGGTCACAACGTGATTGTTTTCCACACTCTCGATCCTTATGAACTCAAATTCCCATTCAAAGGAACCTGGAAATTCGACGACTTAGAAGGTGACGAGGAGCTCATCACACAACCGGAAAAAATCCGTAAGGAATACATGACAAACCTCAACGAATACCTCGAACAACTCAAAACCGGTTGTATCGGAAGTGGTGTCGATTACACCTTAGTGGACACATCTCGCCCACTGGACGGATTACTCAGTGAATATCTTGAGAACCGTTCGTCAAACTTGATGGGACCATCAGTAGGAGCACGCTAACATGAATTTTCTCAATCCACTACTCCTGCTAGGAGCTTTAGGAATCGCTTTGCCGATCCTCGCCCATCTACTTAATCAGCAAAAGGTCAAAAAGACCGACTGGGCCGCCATGCAGTTCCTCAACCGCAATGTGCTGGTGCGCTCACGCCAAATCCGCTTGCGCGACTTACTGCTCCTCTGTCTACGCTGTCTGGCACTACTCTTCCTCGTAATAGCCCTCTCGCGCCCTGCGTGGCGGGATGATGTGGCGAGCTGGATTCCTGGCGAGCCACGTGCTGGAGTCGTCATCGGGCTCGATGCTTCCTTCAGTATGCAGCACGGCGGCAAGGACTCAACCCGCTTCGACCGCGCTTTAAATCAAGTCAAAGTGATCAGCGAACAAATCCAAGCTGGTGACCCAGTCTCCCTCATCCTCCTCGGCGGCGAAGACAAAGTCCTCATCAACAACATGGCGTTCGACCGCGAACGCTTCGCCGATATCCTAATGGATGTGAAGCCGGTGCCAGCGGGGCTCGATCTCGATCGTGTCCCTAAACAACTCAAAGATCTGGCCGACGGTATGGAGGCATCGAAAAAGGAGATCTATTTCATCACTGATGTCCAGCAACGGGACTGGAGGCGCACCTCAGTGAGTTTCCAAGAAGCACTCGCCGATCTGCGCAGCGATGCAGAAGTCTTCCTAGTTCCTGTGCCCGGTGCTCCCGAAAACCTTGCCGTCACCGAACTCGACCTCGTGTCCGGTGTGCTGCGCAAAGGCACCACCGCCCGCTACCAAGCCACAATCAAAAACTGCGGCACCGCAACGGTCGCCAACGTCGAAGTTCAGTGCCGGGTAGAGGGTGTGCAGATCGACAGCAAAACCATTCCCATTATCGACGCTGGAGCATCTGAGACGGTATCTTTATATGTACCTTTCCATAATGCGGGCGCCACCCGTATCACCGCCGAAATCAGCGGCGACCTTCTTCCTACAGACAACCTGCGGCGTGTGGTTGCGGTCGTCCGTGACCGCGTCTCAGTGCTCTGCGTGGACGGATCGAATGGTGATGCTGGCCGCCTCATCGTATCCGCCTTGCTAGCCCGCAATGACAAGGCGCAAGATGAGGATTACATTGTTCGCTCGGTGCCTTGGCTATCCCTACCTTCTGAGCCACTGGAGGAGGTTGACGTGATCATACTCGCCGACGTTCCAGAGATCACCCCGCAACAGGTCGAGCAGCTTTCGCAGTTCGTCCGACGTGGGAATGGACTCGTCTGGTTCGCCGGTAAAAATGTGAAAACGGCGGTTTGGAACGAACGCACGGCGAGCGGCGCCTCTCCCCTACTTCCAGCCAAACTTGGGTCCCCGTTCGATACCAATACGAAGCTTGACGCTGGCCAACCACTAGATCCCTCCATGCCGGATCATAGCGTCTGTCTCCCACTGCTTTCCCTTCCGGAAGACCTGTTCAGCGAGACGCGTTTCCTAACGTTGCTAAACGTCGAACCCGCTCCCTCCAGCTTTCCTATCCTCAGCCTAGCCGGAAGCGGAGCACCGATCTTGTTGGAGCATTCGCTTGGCCGAGGCCACGTCTTCCAGTTCACCACATCGGCAGATACGAGCTGGAATAACATGGCACTGACACCAGTTTTCCCAATGCTCATGCAGCAGATCGTGACCTATCTCGCCGGACGAGAGTTCGAGCAGCCAAGACTAGTAGGAGATTCGCTCTCGCTATTTTACGTCGATCAGCCAGACGCCAACGACGCGGTTTTCGACACGCCTTCAAAGGAATCAATCACTGTCTCAGTCCGCGAACACCGCGGCCAGTTTGTGGCTATGTTAGAAAATGCAACCGAGGCCGGCTTCTATGAAGCGAAGGTCAGCGTGCAGGCCCCAGGAATTCCGGTGGCGGTTAACGTTGACCCGGACGAATCAGACGTCACCTCACTCTCTGCTTCGGATTTGAATACGAACATCGAGGGGCTCAACATCACCCTAGCCAATTCTGAGGCAGAACTGGCAGCAGCGATCAAAGCTTCCCGCACCGGCCGCTCGTCATGGCGGCAATTCATGATCGCGGGGCTTATTTTCCTCTTGATCGAAAGCCTCTTCGCCGACCGCCTCCGCAGGAGGAAACAGAAACGCAATAAGCAAGCAGCAGCTATACCCGAAACCCTTAAAGAAGCACAAGATGTCTGAATTCATTCCCATCATTAGCCAGATCGAGCAGGTCTTCTGGGCCCGCCCGCTGCCCACCTCAACTCTCGTGGTGATTTTCGCCGTGATCGTGTTGTTGAGCATCTACCTCTACCGCCGCCCTTGGGGATTGCCGCTGTGGCTTCGTACATCCCTAGTCATTGCTAGGGTGCTGGCTCTCGCTTTAATCGTGGCCACTCTGCTCGAACCAACCGCCGTCATCACCGAAACCCAAACGCGAATCCGCAGTTTGCCAGTACTGCTCGATATCTCGGAAAGCATGTCGATGAAGGATCAGCGCAAGCGATCCGAAGACCTCATCGATGCTGCGACATCGCTAGGTATAGTTTCACTAGAAGACAAAGCTGAAGCCGACCGCGCGGTCATGGAGCTAGATGCTAAACAACGTCTAGCGATCACCTCGGCCTCACGACTAGATCTCGGCTCAGCCATCCTCAGCCAATCAGGACGTCCAGTCTTTGAATCACTTGGCGAATCGCTCGACCTCAGCTACCACGTCTTCGGTCAGTCCCCGCGCCTAATCAGTGACGACGAAGTGGTGACCACCGAGGACCTTGCAGGGCTAAAGGCCAACGAATCAGGCACTTCAATTGCCGCTTCACTCGAAGCAGTCGCCAACTCCGGCGGGATTCCCCCAGCGGGCATCATTTTGCTGTCCGACGGCATCGACAATACCACCTCACAGCGGTCCGAGGCCGTCCTTCAGGATCTTGGAGCGCGCGGTATTCCAGTCTATACCGTGCCACTCGGTCTACCTAATCCGGACGACGTCGCAATCCGCAACATCGTCATGCAAGAAGTGGCATTTTCAGGCGACAGCGTGCCAGTCAGAGTACATCTCCAATCAGAAGGTTACGAGCAACGAACAGCTCGGCTGTCAGTGCTTCTCAATGATCGACGCGTCTCCTCACGTATTGTTCGCTTTGATGGTGGACTGCAATTCGAAGAGGTCGACTTTAACGTAGATGTTAATAAAAAGGGCGCCGCCAAGATCGATGTGATCATCGAGCCATTTGACGACGAAATCTCGAGCGCTAACAATAGTGTGACGCGAAGTATTCGGATCGTGAATGAAAAGGTTAACGTGCTCTACATCGAGGGTAATGCCCGGTGGGAGTTTCGCTACCTGCGTGCGATCCTCAAACGTGACCCGCGAATCAATGCCACCTTTATTGCGTCTAATTCCGGGCCCGAAGTCGCACGGAACTCACCGGAACACATCGAGCGTTTCCCAAGCAAGCGAGAAGAGGCCTTCAAGTATGACTTGGTGATTCTCGGTGACGTCGATGCAGCTTTTTTCAACGCCGAAGAGCTTGGGCTACTAGAAGAGCTCATCAGGGACCGCGGCGCATCACTACTGATGCTTTGTGGACCAATGCACTCGCCCGGATCATACGCTGGCACGCCAGTGGAGACCATGCTCCCAGTTCGGTTTGATGCCGAAGAGGGATGGGGGAAAATTGCAGAATCGGTCTACCCGGTGCTAACTCCCGAAGGCCGTAGCAGCCTCGTGATGACACTCGAGAACGATATGGAGCTCAACGATCGTATATGGAGCCGTATGGCACCGATGGATCAGCTGCCGCCGCTGCTATCTGCCAAGCCTGCCGCAACTGTTCTCGCCGTGCTCTCAGATGGCACGACAAGAGACCAGGGCTACCCCTTGGTCGCTTGGCAGCGCTACGGGACTGGCAAATGTATGTCAATCGCCTCCGATAGGCTGTGGCGTCTGCGCTACAAAACCGGCGATAAATATCACTGGCGCGTCTGGTCTCAGTGCATCCAATTTATGACGCTATCGCGGCTAATGGGTGAACACAAACGCATCCGATTGGAAACTGACCGCTCGGTTTATCCCGTCGATGGTCAGTGCCGCTTGTATGCTCACCTTTTGGACGACAACTTTGAGCCGATCATTCAGCCGGTGTTTGAGGCTTACGTGACGAATCTAGCTGGCGGGCAAGCAAAGCAACTCGTCAGCCTCAGGCCAGACAGCTCGCAGCCCGGTCTATACGAGGGTTACTTCACCCCACCGGAAGCGGGCCAATACAGGCTCGAGGCCAACGAAAACGACCAGCGAATTTCCAGTACAACTGAATTTCAAGTGAGCGATGTTCAACAGGAGTTGCTCGATACCGGCATGCGCCCTGACCACCTACAACGTATTGCCGACCTTACCGGCGGCGCCAAACTTGGAGTCCGCGAACTCGACAAACTAACCACCCTCATCAACGGCGATCCCGTCACCATCACCCTACGCTCCGAGCGCCCGCTATGGGACAACATGCTCGTGGTGCTGTTACTCACTGGCCTATTAGGAACCGAATGGATCCTGCGAAGAAGACACGACCTACCATGAACAAAGCAAACTTAGAATCTGCCCTCGAACCGTGCCTGCGCGCGGTCTGGCAACGTATGCAGCGCAAGCACATCAGTGCTGGCTTTTTAGCGGTATTCCGTTGGGGCATCCCGCTCTTCTTGCTTGGGATAGCCATCGACCGACTGAGCTACTTACCGCCAGCAGGCCGGGCGGTGATTTTGGTAATCCTTGTGGGGGTTTCATTTTACAAGGCATGGCAGCACGGCTGGCGGCATTTGCGGTTTTTCAACGCCAAACAGGCTGCATTGGAAGTCGAGAAACAACACGGTGGCCTAGAGAGCCTGCTCGTCACCGCGGTGCAGTTCCGCGAGTCAAAAACGGCAGCTGGAACATCAGCATCACTCATGGAAGCAACCTGCAGCATGGCCGAGGGCACTGCTGGAGATTTAAAACCTGCTAAGATCGTCAATTTTAAGAGCCTGAAGATGCCGCTCTGTGTGGCTACGGCCTTGGCTGGATTAGTGCTTGTTTTCGCCGTGATCAACGGCCCCTTCCTCGCCGCAGGTTTGACGCGAATTTTCTCCCCTTGGACAGAGATTGACTACCCAACTAAAACTAAACTCGACCTCAGAGATAAGGATCTTGTGGTGAAGGAAGGCGACAGCGCCAAGATCCTCATCGGTTTATCCGGTATCGTTCCCGACACGGCGGAATTCTATCTCCGCACCGGCGACGGAGACCCTCGCGAAATAGAACTCGACGTCACCGACGGCAGCTGCGAATACACGCTAGCCTCCGCCTCACGTGACTTTAGCTACCGGATTAAAGCCGGGGATGCACGCAGCGACTGGCATCAAGTAAGGGTGATACCCGCACCACGCATCGAAAACGTTCAAGTCGGACTCGAGTTTCCTAGCTACCTCGAGCGTCCAGCCGAGACGGTCGAAGCCTTGACCCTGACAGTCCCGCAGCAAACCAAGCTCCAATGGAAAATCACCCTCGACCGCCCCATCCGCAAGGCGATGATTCACCGTGACGGCAAAGAACCACTGCAGCTAGAGGTTACCAACGATGGCCGTCAGGTTGTCATTGAAGACGAAGCGGAAGCCTCACGAGGCTACAGTTTCTCTTGGGTAGAAGACGAACACGGATACGATTTCACCAGCCCGCGTTACTACCTTCAGGTCGCCTCAGACCAAGCTCCTCGGGTCGAATTAACTGCGCCCGAATCGAATCTCGTCGCAATGATCGGTCGCCCGCTCAGCCTTGCTGTTAGGATACAGGACGATCATGGTATTGGCTCAACAGCCGTCGCCTATCGTGTGAATCAACGTGATGAAGTAGCCGTCAAATTCGAGCTCTCCTCTCAAAGTGGTCAGGGTGTCCAGGCAATCGACTGGGACTACCGAAAGACGCTACCAAACCTGAAAGTCGGCGACACTGTATCCTTCACGATGGAAGTGAGCGACCGTTACCCAGGGGAGAACGGCCCGCATATCGTTCGCTCAGACACACGCCGGATTACCTTCCTCTCCGAAAGAAATTATCTCAGACAAATCCAGAAGAAGAAAGACAGTCTACTCTCACGCGTTCAAACGATCTACCGGCAGCAGCGCTCGGCATTTGATAGCGTGCGTATCCTTGAGCCGGCAGCAGACAGCTATTCGCAGACTTGCCAGATCGAAGCAATCCGGCAAGGAATGGTGCGGGACCAACTCAAGGAAATCGCGGCAAAGGTAAAGATCTTGCTTGATGACCTCGCAGCAAACAACGTCTCCGATGCACCTCAGGGCAAGTCCCTAGAGCATGTTCGTTCCGCCTTACTCAACATCGCGGAGACTCACCTCACCAACGCGGCGTCCCGCCTGCGGAACCAGGCCAGCGTGGCAACCGGCGATAAGCAGAAATCACCCGACCCTTCATCCGCAGCACGTGCAGTCAATAACGCCGCCCGCGAATTAGGCAGCCTAGTCATGCTCAGATCCATCGATACGGCCCAGGAAGTCTACGCGCGAGAAGCCCGCATGCTGGCGCAAGTCCAAGCGTCCCTGCGCTGGCGAACCGTCCAGGCCGAGACGACCGAGGCGAAAACTTCTCTCTCTAAAGAACAAGATGAACTTGCACAGTGGACTCATCGTCTGATCGCCGATCTTCAAAATGGGATGCTATATAATAAGCGCCCATTGGCTGTTCTCCGGCTGGTCCAAAGTTTAAAGGGTTTGCAAAATGTCCAGACTGAAGAACGGATGCGGCAAGCTGCGGTATTGATCACGCAAGGCCAAACCGATAAGGCGGAGAGCCTTCAGGCCGAGTTGGTGACAACCTTGCTCGATGCAGAATTCAGTGTGCGCCTCAGTGGGGCATACACGACACTAATCAAAACCCGAGATCAGATGCGTTTACTTGGCAAAGTCCAGACAATGCTCCGCGAACAATGTGTCGCCATGTCCGCTCAGGACTTTGAGGCAGGTGGTGCTGAAGCCGCTCAAGCTCAAAAGAAACTTCGCAAGCGCTTGCTGACATTGCTTTTGCCGACCGTTCCTGCACCCCGGTCCCAGCTGCTTGATGAAACTTTCCCACAAGCGCCACCAGTTCAAACCCTTCTAAAGGGTGCCGATCGCGCGATGGCGGAAGCACTTAAGCAATTCGCTGCCGGTCAACAGGACGCGGCCATCGCACAACAGCGCGAAGCAGAGCAGGCACTAACTCACCTTGCAGAACTCGTGGATCGTTGGTCCGTGGAACTAGGTATTCAGACGCTGGGCCTTAGTACTCTGGTAGCCGTCACGAGTGATCGGCTGGCGCTCATCGAGGAATTCGAAGCGGAGCTGATCTCGCTGCTTGTGAAAACCGATACCGCTGCTGCTGCCGAGCAAAAAATCGATGGTCTAGCTGAACCTCAACTTCTATTGAGCAAGGAACTGGCAGCATTTAACAGCGACCTCATCAAACAAAGCCAGTCGAATTCAGATCAGGACATCCCGCCGCTACTAAGCCGAATGAAGCGTGCTGAACAAGCAATGACGCGTGCGATAACATCGCTGCAGGCGAATAACGCTGACGAAGCAATCAGCCACCAAGAGCAAGCCGCCGATATCCTTGCCGAGGCCTATGCCATCGTTACCAGACAAAACGACCAGCTCGGATTGCTGCAGAGTTTACTTATGTTTCAGAGATCGGTCAGGTTTGCCAATGGCTTTATGGGCGATATCGTCGCCGAGCAACAGGACTTGATCACGGCGACCAAAGCGTCGAAAGCAAACGACCTCTCAGGGCTACCGCCGATGTTCGCCTTCCTGAGACGCTGTATGGATGATGTAGCACCTCTACTGGACCTGGTGGCCGCGAGAGTGGACGCCGGCACGCCGTTGGTCTTCGCTGCCGCCGACCTGGAAGACGCCGTCGCTTCTCTAGAAGATGGCGACAAGCTTGACGCGCTCGATGCACAAGCCGTCGCGGCAGAAGCCCTTGGAGAAGTACACACGCTGGTCAAGGCGGCTAAATCGCAGACAGGCTATATCGCAGAGATCATTGAATTTCTGCACGCTTCCGTCGCGGATACCGCCATGCTGGAATACCAGCAAGATGAGCTGAAGCGCAAGGCCCAGTCGGCCAAACCCGTTCAACTCAAAGCCATCATAGAGGAGCAGCGCAAGTTACTCGCTAAATCAGAAAAAAATGGCCGAGCCCTCACCTTAGTTACCGGGATGGCAACGTATTCTGAACCCGCCAAATTAATGCTTGAGGCAGCAGCTCGGATGGAATCGAACGACGCACCTGCAGCCATCGAGCAGATGGCACTGGCAGCAGCAGCACTCAAAGAGAATAGCGAATCCCTATTCGCGGTGATCAGCATGCTCCACGGCCTGCCGAATATGGACACCGAGCTCAAGTCCTTTACCGATCCGGGTGTTGAACGATTGATTGATGTGCTGGCCGTCGCCAGTGCACATAAGGTGTTATTCCGGGAGACGAACGGCGCCAAGCAGCAGGAGATCAAAGCCATGGCCGCGCGCCAAAGCGAACTCGCGATACGGTGCCAGAAACTTTCCCAAGTCGGTGAGCCACACGCGATGCTGAATGCCGCGTCCACACAGCTTGCTGCGGCCGCCACTGCCATGCAGTCGCCCGATCAGGTCGCAGTCAAACGTAGCCAGAAAATAGTAATGCAAACGCTTCGGCATTTCATCATCGAACAGGCACTTATCTTGGAGACCGCCGTACCCCCGCCCTCACCCTCCCCAGGGGATCCGGACGATGACGGAGAGGGCAGTGACGGCGAATCCGCCTTTTCCGCCGGGTTTATCGCCGACTTCGTAAGCGGTGAAGCACCTAAAGACCAGCGATCAGGGTGGCAAGTTCGGGCCGACCGTAACCGAGCCGCTCTAAATCAGAACTTCGCACGCGAGCTGCCTTTAGAATACCGCGGCTTGTTGAAAAACTATTATGAGAGAGTCGCAAAATGAATATAATTAATAACAGCAGAATAAATATGATTAATAAAAGCAAACAGCGTTACCTCACCACGGCATTGTGCTTTTTCATGGCCAGCGTCATCGTGGAGCCACTTGCCGCGCAGGAAAATCCAGCGGAAGCCGAGGCACCCGAGATGACCGAGCAGGCTGAAAAGGCCATCGACCGCGGCCTAAAATTCCTGATTTCCAGCCAGAATAAGGACGGCTCATGGTCCGCGAAGGATCCTGAAAAGGGTGGCGGTGGCGAGTACGCGATCGGCGGCACCAGCCTCGGGCTAATGGCATTCATGGTCGAGGGGCACTTCCCCGGCTTCGGTCCCTACGGCAAAGCCTTGGAAAAAGCGAAGGATTTTCTGCTCAAAAAATCCAAGGATTCCCCAACAGGCGCCATGGGCGTGAAGATGTATGAAGTCGGCCTTTACACCATCGCGATGTCCGAGCTTTGGGGGATGACCAGCGACCCTAAGGACAATAAAGAGATTCAAGTGGCGTTGGAGAAAGTAGTCAAAGTTATCTTAAGATCACAGAGCCCGCTTGGCGGCTGGCGATATGCGCCAAGACCGGATGCAGGACAAGACACGTCAGTCACCGCAATGGTCTTTGTCTCGCTCGCATCAGCCCGTGAGGCGGGCGTCTTAGTTCCTACCGAGACGATCGAAAGACTGACCGGCTACCTCCGCGATCAGGCCTTCGACGAGCAGCGAGGCGGCTTCGGCTATCAGGGTAAAGGCTACACAATCGCCTGTACTTCCGGGGGCGTTTATGCCGCCCAACTTGCTGGCAACCGCGACACCGAATGGGTCTCAGCAGCGCTCAATACACTTGAAAATGACCCGAAAATATTCTCGAGAAAAGACAATGGTCATTTCTACTATTCTCACTACTATGCTATGCAAGCGATGGTCCAAGCTGGCGAAGATCGCTACGCCAAGTGGTATCCAAAGATCCGTGACGCACTAATCACCTTGCAACAGCCCAACGGTTCGTGGCAGGAGAAGCCGCTGGATTACCCGCATAAAACACCGATGTCGATCATCATCCTCGGAACCCCGAACCGATATATCCCAGTTTACCAACGCTAAAGTACACGAGTTCCAATGTTCGCTAAACGAAAGAAAAAAATTAAACCTGAACGCCTGCTAAAGTTCGGCTTGGCCCTTACATTAGCTTTCGTTGCTCCAGTTAACGCGGACGAACCAAAGACCGGTAAACACTTGTTCATCCTTTCAGGTCAATCGAATATGACTGGCACGGTCAAGGCCGCGTTCGCCACTCGTGTTGCCGAGCGTTTTGGCAAAGAGAACGCCGTCGTTGTAATGCGTATGAGATCGGGCCGTGGCATCCGCTTCTGGGTCGCCGATTACGGACAGCCCACCGGTCGTGGCCTGACCGACAAGAAGATGAATTCTAATGGCAAGGAATACAAACCACTGATCGAGGCCGCATTGGCCGCCACAAAAGATGAATCCTTTGATACAGTAAGCTTCATCTGGATGCAGGGCGAGTCAGACGCAAACAACCGCCTCTCCGAAGTGTATGAAGAAAGCTTCGTCAAGTTAATCAACAAGCTCAAAAAGGATCTGGCTCGTGATGACCTGCACTTTGTGATAGGCCGTATCAACGACTATGCCCGCAGCAGAGCTAACAACGAGCACTGGCAAAGTGTCAGGGAGACTCAAGTCAAACTGGGCCAGACCCCAGGCAACGCCTGGGTTGATACAGATGATCTTAATGGCGGCGATGCAAACAAACCCGACGGTGACATCCATTTCCCAAAAAAAGGAGCCGCCATCCTTGGCCAGCGATTCGCTGATAAAGCCATCGAACTGATTACCAAACTCAATAAATAAGAGCTCAATCCGGTGAAATAAAACATTACCCGACATAACATTGAAAGAACTTGTAAACATGAATAAATTTTCTCGAACTATTATCACCCTGTTTCTTCTGGCCAGCGCGAGCGTGTTGTCATCGGGGCAGGATCAGGCGGGCTCGATTTCTGGCGACGAAATTGTCGCACTTAATGTTAAGCTTACCGAAGCCGATAAGGCCGCGTCCTCAGCCAGAAAGAAACTCGCGATCCGGCGTGTGATCCGTAATGGCGAGGCGCTGATCAAAAAGCATCCATCCGCGCCAAACCGCTACGAAGCGCTCAGCATCCTCTTCCGAAGCCAGCAGATACTGGTCAGTCTAGATGACTCAGCGGCAAACCGGAAAGCCTTTCTAGAGACCTGTGAAAAGCTCGCCACCGCACCGAACGAATACGCGGCGTTGCGCCTCGATGCTGACCTCTTGCTGACGCAGGCCACGTCGGCACGGCAAGGTGCTGACTCCCACGCCCGCTCCGATGCTCTCCGTCCCTTAGTTAAGCGCTACCGTGACACCGATGTCGAGGCAAAGGTCATCCGGATCGCCATCATCATGTCGCTCGAGTTCGGTAATACCAAGCTGGTCAATGACCTGCGCAAGTTAGTCGCTGAGCGTTTCCCCGGCGACATAGATCTGATCAATTTTCAGCGCGAAAAACTGGCGGGTCAAGTGTTTGGCGCGCCGTTCATCAGCACTTTTCAGCGGAGCGATGGCAAGGCGGTACGGTTCCCGATGGACTTTCTTGGCACGACCACCCTGCTCTATTGCTGGTCGAAAGAAAATGACGGCGTGGAAGACCTCAAGGCACTAGCCACCGACTGGAAGAAAGCCAAAGTTGAAATGAAGGCCGCTGGTCGGTTCCAGATCGTCAGTATGAACATGGACGACCTGCCCGATGCCGGCGAAAAAATCTTGCGCGGACTGGGGCTCGACTGGCAGGCGCTTAAAATGCCCAAAGGTCAAGACAACCCGATTTATCAAACCTACATCAAAAGAGACACACCGACAGTCCTAACTGTCAGTCCGACAGGATATGTAGCGCTGTATCAATCCGGGGGGCGCAGCAATCGAACCTATGAGCGTCGGCTGCAGTCGATGATGTCCAGATCATGGGCCAACCCGCGTTACGCCAGCCAACTCCAGTCGATTTTCTCCGGTGAGTTTCTTGTGATGGATCCCCAAGGGGATTTCGATCCCGCCGCGCCGCCTGAGTTCAAGGCGATTTCCTCAGGCGCTGCTGCGAAGCAGGATAAGTTGCCGCGCACAGCTGAGTCTGTTCCAGAGGACAAGCTCCGCGCAATCCAATCTTATTTTATCGACCCGCCACTGCGATACCGTGCGCCATACAGTCAGATCATTGCTAATTACGAAAAAGCCGACTCGCTCTGTCGTGCAGCGATCGCCGCACATCCTGAAGCCCCTGATCTTTGGATCGTGCGCAACCGGCGAATCAGTGCATTAATGGGTCTGTGGAAGACACAGGGCGATCAACAAGCATTCGCCGCCGCCGTGGCAGAAGCAAAGGTCTCAATCGCGAGCGACTACCCACCAGGCACCGATGTGGTGCCGCGCCTCTGCCTGGCAAGGCAAGCACTGCGCACAGCCGACGCCAATCCCAAAGCAATTATCAAAAATTTCATCAAAGCAGCTGGAGGCAATCAGGCGTCCGGACCAGCACTACTCGCAGCCTCACTGCTCGCGCTCGATACCGGCGACCGGCTACTACATGATCAGTACCGCCGAACCTTCCTGGACAAGCACGCCGGCCACCCAACGATGTGGACCGCGACCGCATTCCTGCTCGACCGCTATCACCGCTACTGGATGTACCACCCGCCCTTCACCGCAGGCTGGACCTACGGCCGACGCCAAGGGTATTTCCTCGCGATCGGCACACCCGAAGACGCAAAACGCACATTCGCGACCGAACTCAAAACGCTCGCTGGCAAGACCGTCAAGATCCCCGAGTCATCCGACGGTAAGTGGACCGTGATCTCGTTTGTCCCCACCGCCGCAGGTAACGGGTATCTACAGCGTTACACCACCTTCGTTTCGCATCGGCCATTTGATGATATCATCCTGATCGCCGCTGTCCTGGATGATGATGCCGATGCCGCACGCAAAATACTCAACGAGAAAAAAACTCCCAATACCCTCCCAACACTACTCGTGCCCAACGGAATGCAAAACCCGCTCGTCCGTAAGCTAGGCATCCTCGCGGAAGAAGCTAAGCCCAATATCCTGGTCCTCCGGCCCGATGGCAGCATCGCCAACGCCCTGTCCGGCTTGACGATGAGCGCTCAAAGTGGCTCCGTGATCCAGAACGTAATCGAGTTGCACGACGAGAAGATGGTCGATGACGCCTTAGCCCAGAAGGATCTCGAAGAGGCCAAGCGGCTGGCTTTCGCCTATGCACCGCTCGTAGAGCCGACGCCCAAAGGTCAGAAAAAGAAGAAAACTGTCAAAATATCGGTCCCGCACCTACGCAGTCGGGCGAAGGTCTATCTGGCCATGGGTGAGCTAAAAGCCGCCTATGCCGACGCCGAAGAGGCCTACTTGGCCGTCAACATAAGAGCCGGATATATCAGCATGCGAACCGACGAACTGGAAGAAACCGAAGCACTCAAAGACACCATTTTCACCGCCCTAAAACAACAGAAATAAAAACCAAACAAGCAACACTGGCAAGATCGTGCCCTCTCCGGTAAACTCTGTAGTGGTGAGGATCTGCCTGCTAGAAGATCTCCTTGCACAAATGAATCTCAATCCGTTCAGAGGAGGAAAGTAAGGAGAATTCAAGTATAGAGAAAACCTCCACATCATATTGTAGGCCCTAAAAAATTTGACCCCTGGAGCTAAGGGCAGTCAATGTGAATACCTCTACGTAGTTTATCCTAAGTTGGATAGTGAGGTGGCCAAATAAAAGAAACTTGAAAGAAGCTTGAAACAGCCCACGTTCTAGTCAGGAGACAAAAATCGAGAATGATTAATATGATCGGCTCAATGGCTATCCCAAAGCTCACATACTAGTCCGGGATGCCTCAAGTCATAGACCGCAGTAAACTAACAAAGACTAACAATAATCAATAAACCAACTTTATGAGTAATACAACTGATGACGTAAAAGCCGTGGAACAACTCGGCATCGCAAGAGATGGAGTAGTCAAAGAACTACGCAAAGTGATCGTAGGCATGGAAGATGTCATCGATGAAATGATGATCGCAGTTTTTGCGCAAGGTCACTGTCTCCTAGTTGGTGTCCCCGGCTTGGCAAAGACGCTACTCGTCAGCTCACTAGCCGAAGCTCTTTCGCTTTCCTTCAAAAGAATCCAGTTCACCCCCGACCTGATGCCTTCTGATATCACTGGAACCGAGCTGCTTCAGGAAGACCCTGAGACTCACGCCCGTCAGTTCAAGTTCATGCAAGGTCCCGTCTTCACGAACCTTCTCCTTGCCGACGAGATTAACCGAACTCCACCTAAGACCCAGGCAGCACTTCTTGAGGCGATGCAGGAAAAAAGAGTCTCTTCCGGTGGCGTCGAATACAAACTCGACAAGCCATTCTTCGTCCTCGCTACCCAAAACCCGATTGAGCAAGAAGGCACCTACCCGCTTCCAGAAGCCCAGCTTGACCGATTCCTCTTCAACATAGTCGTCAAGTATCCGAGCCGCGAAGAAGAGCTCGGTATCATGAAAAATGTCACTAGCGACAATCAGCCAAAAATCGAGAAAGTCCTCGATGGTGCCGCGATCCTTGAGTTCCAGCACCTCGTGCGCCGCATCCCAGTAGCTGATCACATTTTTGAATACGCAGCATCCCTCATCCGCGCCACCCGCCCTGAGGAGAAGGAAGCTCCAGACTGGGTCAAGCAGTACATGTCCTGGGGTGCCGGGCCACGTGCCTCATTGAACCTGATTCTCGCTGGTAAATCCCGCGCCGCCCTGCGTGGCCGTTGCCACGTTGCCATCGAAGACATTCAAGCAGTTGCCATTCCTATTCTTCGCCACCGTCTCATCCCGAACTTCGCCGCAAGGTCAGAAGGAATGACATCGGATACTTTAGTCGAGCGACTCATCAAAGAGATCCCGACTGGCGATAAAAAGTAACGGAAGTAACGGAAGAATGACGGGCTCTCAACAAGCCACCCATCCACAGAACTGAACTATGTCTCAGCACTTACCTAATCTCCAATACCTAGACCCCGAGCTTTTACAAAAGCTCGGCGATCTAGAGCTGGTCGCTCGTGAAATCGTCGAAGGCCTGAGAGCTGGCGCTCACCGCAGCCCGCTCAAGGGATTCAGTACCGAGTTTGCACATCACCGCCAATATGTTCCTGGTGACCCGATTCGGGACCTGGACTGGCGTGTTTTCGGGCGGACTGAGCGATACTACACCAAGCTCTACGAAGCGGAGACTAACTTTGATTGTCATATCTTGATGGACGCGAGTTCATCGATGAACTACAGCTCCGGGAAGGTCAGCAAGCTAGAGTATTCGAAGTTCCTGGCATCCGCTCTGAGCTATCTCATCCTCAACCAGCGAGATTCTGTTGGCCTGAGTGTGTTTGACTCTGAGATGCGAGCGCACCTCCCGCCGCGCTCGACGATGAGTATCATCCTGCAGATTGAAAAGATCTTGCGGGAGATTAAACCGACACCAAAAACTAGTATTGCCAAGCAGCTAACCGATATCGCCATGCAAATTAAAAGGCGATCATTCGTGATCCTAATCTCGGACCTGTTCTCGGATCCAGATGATATCATGCGCGGCTTACAACGCCTTAGGTACGCTGGTCACAACGTGATTGTTTTCCACACTCTCGATCCTTATGAACTCAAATTCCCATTCAAAGGAACCTGGAAATTCGACGACTTAGAAGGTGACGAGGAGCTCATCACACAACCGGAAAAAATCCGTAAGGAATACATGACAAACCTCAACGAATACCTCGAACAACTCAAAACCGGTTGTATCGGAAGTGGTGTCGATTACACCTTAGTGGACACATCTCGCCCACTGGACGGATTACTCAGTGAATATCTTGAGAACCGTTCGTCAAACTTGATGGGACCATCAGTAGGAGCACGCTAACATGAATTTTCTCAATCCAGTACTCCTGCTAGGAGCTTTAGGAATCGCTTTGCCGATCCTCGCACATTTACTTAACAAGCATCAGTTTCAACAAACCGCTTGGGCGGCCATGCAGTTCCTGAATAGGGCCGTCAATGTACGCTCTAGACAGATTAAGTTGCGTGACCTGCTACTGCTTCTCCTCCGCTGCGCCGTGGTCTTGCTGTTGGTGTTCGCTATCTCTAAGCCGACACTTGAAAAATCTGACGGAGGCATCGCCTCGCAACTCGGCGAACGCCGCGCTGGAGTGATCATCGCGCTGGATGCTTCATTCAGTATGCAACACAGCGACGGCTCAAGCACACGGTTCGAGCGCGCCCTTGAAAAAGTAGAACTCATCACCAAGACCATTCAACCTGGAGACCCAGTCTCCCTGATTCTGCTCGGAACGGAACACCGTATTTTAATACGAAACATGGCCTATGATGCAGAACGCTTTAACAATATTCTACAGAGCCAAAAACCTAGCGACGAACCACTAAATCTAGACAGTGTGCCTAACCGAATAAAGCAACTCGTCGATGACATGGATGCGGCGCAAAAAGAAATTCATATTATCACTGACGCCCAACAATATGACTGGAGCGATGGAAGCGGACGCATAGCGGCTGCCTTTAATGACCTCAGCCAAGATGCCAGCATTGTCTTTATCCCCATCGAAGGCGGGCCGGACAACCTCGCCATCACCAACCTCGAGCTTGTCTCCGGCGTACTTCGCAAAGGCACCACCGCACGTTACCAAGCCACTGTTAAAAACTTCGGTAACACTCCGGTAAGCAATGTGATGGTTAGAGCAGAAGCCAACAACATCAACGCGGATACCAAATCAATCCCGTCGATCGCAGCTGGTTCATCAGAGACTGTTTCCCTGTTCATCCCATTTCAAAACCCCGGAGCGGTTCAGATCACAGCCGAACTCGATGACGATGCATTGCCATTAGATAACGCACGCCGGACCGTGGCCGTGATCCGCGACCAAGTATCGATTTTATGTGTTGAGGGCTCAGCGGGTGGCACGAACCAATTCGGCGGATTCATCGCTTCAGCCCTACGCGCACGCGACAGCGGCACGAGCCAAGAAGACTTTACTGTCAAGTCCGTGCCCTGGGTCTCACTCCCGTCATTAGAGCTAGAGAATTTTGATGTCGTGATCCTTGCCGATGTCCCCGCGATCACTCCTAGCCAAGCCCGCCAGTTTGAAGAATACGTACGCGCAGGTAACGGCCTAGTCTGGTTCCCAGGCGACAACATGAAGCCCGCTATCTGGAACAAGCATTCAGCAAACCTGCTGCCCGCCGTGATCGAACAAACGATGGACACGAGCAATGACTCGGGCGTGGGACGACCACTCGAAACAACCATCCCCGACCACTCCGTGTGTCGCCCCCTGAAGTCCCTTTCCGAGGACTTACTCAGCGAAACTCAATTTCTGAAAGTACTGCAAGTCAGACCTTCAGCTGGTAGCTCCACTGTATTGGCTCTTGCCGGAAGTTCTGCCCCACTGCTCATGGAACGCGCCATCGGCCGTGGGCAAGTGTTTATGTTTACCTCCTCGGCTCAACCCACTTGGAATAACATGGCGCTCACTCCTGTGTTTCCGATGCTTATTCAACAAATGGTAACCTACCTCACCGCACGTGAGTTTGAAAAATCCAGAACAGTCGGTAACTCGCTATCACTTTCCTACGTGGATCAGCCTGACGCCAGTGACGCCGAGTTTGATACTCCTGCGGGAGAAACCGTCACCGTTCCTGTAAGCGAGTATCGTAATCAATATGTAGCCCTGCTGGACCGCGCCAATGAAGCCGGATTTTATCTTGCCCGAGTGAGTGTGCAGGCACCAAGTATGCCGATTGCGGTTAATGTCGACACCGGCGAATCCGATGTCACCTGCGTGTCAGCCGATGACTTGGCTAGCCAGTTCAGGGACACCAAAATCATGGTAGCGCGTTCTGAAGCGGAGTTGCTAGACTCTATCCAACAGTCGCGCACCGGGCTCTCTTTCTGGCGTTCTCTCATGATTGCCGGACTGGTGATTTTCATCCTAGAAAGCCTGCTTGCGCACCGCACATCACACCGTGCACCACACCTCAAGTCTAAGACGAAGAACAAGTCTCCTAAAAACAAATCTGCACCGGCAATGGCGCAGACAGCAGAAAATTCATAATGATCAATTGGTTATCAAATAACATCCAAATCGAAGAGCTCATCTGGGGGCGTCCGGTTACATCGGGTCTCATGCTAGCGGCCTTTGTTGCCGTCGTGGCGCTCACTATTTACCTTTACATGCGCCGGCAAGGCCTGCCACTGAAGGTGCGTATCACCCTGGCACTGGCGAGGTTGATCGTGTTGAGCCTGATTGTGGCCTCATTGTTTGAACCGACGGCTGTCGTAACGGAAACCGAGACCACCAAACGCCGCCTCGCGGTTCTGATTGATGTTTCCAAAAGTATGTCCATAAAGGACCAACGTAAGAGCCCCGAGGACATTGTCGAGGCCGCGACGGCACTTGACCTACTTTCTTTTTCAGAAACAACGGACACTAGTAAGTCGTTGATGCAACTCGATGCTAAGCAACGTCAGCAAGTAGCTAGCGCCTCCCGCCTGGATCTAGCCAAGAGCCTGTTATCAAAATCAGCGGCCACCACGCTCAATTCCCTCAGCGAGGAACTAGATATCAGCTACTATGCATTTGGTGACTCACTTCGTATGCTCAGTGACAACCAGAACGAAGCCGCCGCTGCTCTCTCTGGATTAAAGGCAGCCGACTCAGGAACCGCCATCACTGATGCGCTCAAGGGACTTTCTAACATCGATCGCGGAGCTCCGCTCTCTGGTGTCATTCTTCTAAGCGACGGACTCGACACCTCAACGAGCCGCGCGGACGAAGCACTCAATGACCTCGGCAGATACGGTATTCCGGTCTTTCCCGTGCCCATGGGAATTACTGACCCCGATGATGTTTCTATTCGTAATGTCATCATCCAAGAAGTTGCTTTTGCAGGCGATAAAGTTCCTGTCAGGATCCAGATCCGCTCCAAAGGATATGAAAAACGCGTCGCTGATGTTTCGGTGCTGCTGAATGGTCGGTCGGTGGCCACACGAAGCATCTCGCTGGAAGGTGGTTTGCAGTTCGAGGACCTCTTCTTTAATGTCGATGTGAGTGAAAAAGGTGCCGCTCAGATCGAGGTCGTGATCGAACCATTTGATGACGAAGCAACTGCGGAAAACAACAGTATTAAACGTAGCGTCCGAGTGGTAAATGAAAAAATCAACGTGCTCTGTATCGAAGGAAGCGCACGCTGGGAATTCCGCTATCTGCGTGCGATGCTGAAACGTGACCCCCGGATCAATGCAACTTTCATCGCCACTCGAGCCAAAGCTGGATTGGCCCAGAGTTCGTCCGAATACATCGCCCGCTTCCCTAACAAACGCGAAGAAGCATTCAAGTATGACCTGGTTATCCTCGGAGATGTCGATGCGAACTTTTTTACCCCCGACGAGTTTTCCCGCCTCGAGGAACTCATCAAGGAACGTGGCGGCTCACTACTGATGTTGTGCGGCTCACGTTTCTCCCCCAGTAGCTACGCAGGAACTCCGGTGGAGCGCATGCTGCCAGTGTATTTTGACCCAAAAGCAAAATGGGAAGAGGTCGATGATAACGTACATCCCGTGCTGACACCCGAAGGAAGAAGTAGTCTGGTGATGACACTCGAAACCGATCAAGAGAAAAACGATCGGGTCTGGACCCGTGTGGCTCCGCTGGATCGCGTACCTCCACTCCTCTCAGCCAAACCGGGAGCCACCGTGCTCGCCGAACTCTCTGACTCATTGTCCCGCTCGGGCCGCTACCCACTCGTTGCTTGGCACCGATATGGCACCGGAAAATGCATGGTCATGGGCACCGATCGCTTATGGCTGCTTCGCTTTAAAACCGGAGATAAATACCATTGGCGCGCTTGGTCCCAAGCCATCCAATTCCTCACCTTGTCACGACTCATGGGTGAGCATAAGAGAATCCGTCTGGAAACCGACCAGTCCATCTATCCGGGCGGTAAACAGGTCCAGCTTTACGCCCACGTGCTTGATGATTCCTACGATCCGGTCAATCAATCCGGATTTGAAGTAAATATAACCAAACTGGACGGCACCGATGCTCCACCTCAGCGAGTCACTCTCCGCCCAGATATGTCGAATCCAGGCCTCTACGAAGGCTACTTTTCTCCTCAAAGCCTAGGGCGATACCGAGTGGAGGCAAATTCCTCGGACCTCGATCTCGCCAGCACAACTGAATTTCAAGTGGCCGACATCAACCCTGAAATGGCCAATACCGACATGCAGCTTGAGCGTCTGCAAAAAATGGCTACCCTTTCGGGTGGAGAATACCTCACCTCGAGGCAACTCCACAAGTTGCCGTCATTACTGAACCGCGAACAACACACAACCACCGTCCGGACAGACCGCTCATTGTGGGACAACGTATGGATTATTATACTACTCGTTGCCCTGATGGGTTTTGAGTGGATCACTAGAAGAAGATACGATTTATCATGAACGAAAACCAACAATTAGAAAACCTTGATTCACGCGTAAAAACTGTCTGGCAACGTAGCCAGATGTTACACGTAACTGCTGGACTATTGACGTTCTGTCGTTGGGGCATCATGTTGTTTATCGCCGGTGTACTGATCGATTGGTTAATCGACTTACCTGCTCTCGCCCGTGTTGCCCTTCTACTCGTTATCCTAGCCTTTGCCTTTTATCAGGCATGGCGAGCTGGCTGGCAGAATGTTCGCAGATTCAGTGCCGAACGGGCAGCCAGACAAATTGAAGACCATCACGGTGACTTTGAGAGCTTACTCGTGACCGCCGTCCAATTCCGTCAGTCCAAGATGGCAGAAGGAACATCCCTGTCCCTTCAGCAAGTCACCTGCCACCGGGCTGAGCAAGCTGTTGTTTCGGTGCAGCCAAAGAAAGTGGTTCTATACCAAGGCCTTCGCCGTCCACTCGCGCTCGCAATCGCAGTCGCCTTGGTCATCGGTGCCTTTGGAGTCTTCAATGGTCCCTTTCTTTCCGCCGGCTTCGCCCGCATTTTCCCTCCCTGGATGTCCATCGATTACCCAACTCGCACCCAACTCGAATTAGCCAGTGGTGCTATGATTGTCCAGGAAGGCGCCCCCGCGGTGATCAATGCCCGCGTTTCGGGTGTCATACCAAGCGAGGCAAAACTCGAACTGCGCACAGGTAAAGGCGAACCTCGTACCCACCAGTTGAGTATCACGGACGGCCAGTGCGAATACACCATTAAAGCCGCCTACCGCGGATTCGAATACCGTATCCTGGCTGGCGACACAAAAAGCCAGTGGCAGGAAGTAGAAGTGATCCCGTCTCCACGTATCAAACAGGCCAAGGTGAACCTCGAATACCCTGCCTACACCAAGCTCCCGGTAGAAACCGTCGAGTCTCTAACAATTACCGTCCCTGAAGGAACTAATATTCAATGGCAACTCAGTCTCGACCGCGCCGTCAGCAAGGCCACCTACACTCCTTCCGGTGGCGAAGCTAAGCAACTCGATATCAGCGAGGACGGATTCACCGTAACCATGCGTGAACCCGCTACCGAGTCGCGGGCATACAGTTTTTCATGGGTGGAAAAAGTGCATGGCTTCTCATTCACCAGCTCGAACCACTACTTACAAGTAGCACCTGATCAGGCTCCACGCGTCGAACTAACAACTCCGGAAAATAACCTCTATGCCACCCTAGGACGTAAACTCGACCTGGCATTCCGCGGCCGAGACGACCACGGAATTGGAGAGTCGCATATCGCTTATCGCGTCAACAAGATCGAGGAAGAAAAAGTTTCCTTTACCTCGTCGGACCTAAGCGAAGGCGGTGAGCAAAAAATCGATTGGGACTATCGTACGGCGCTGCCCGACCTCGCCATCGGCGACACCGTTTCATTTGTCGTAGAACTTGCTGATGCCTTCCCTGGAGCAGACGGCCCTCACCGCTCGCGATCCCAGGCAAGGCGCATCTCGTTCTTATCAGAAAGAGACTATCTCAAACAAATTATCAGACAAAAAAAACGGCTGTTATTCAAGCTCCGTGCCGTTTACCGTGAGGAACGCAAAGTACATGCGACCGTTAGTAAACTCGACACGTCATCCGCAGAATTCATCCAGACCTGCCAGATTGAGGCAGTCAGGCAGGATTTGATGAGCGAACGTCTCGGTGCAATAAAGCAAGGTATCCAGAATTTGATGGATGACTTGGCCGCTAATAATATCACTGACCAATCTGTAACCGCGATACTTGTTAGCTTACATTCGGACTTGCAAAGAATCGCCGATGAGCACGTTGGAGGTGCTGCCAACAGTCTCAGAGAGCTGGGAACCGCTGCCCAGAATAAATCCAAGTCCAAGTCAGCATCCGTAACTCTAAACCCCGCCACAGCCATCAATGCCGTGGATAATGCAGCACGCGAACTCGGCTGCATGGTGCTGCAAATCGGCTTCAGGGAAGCCACCGAAGTCATGGCACGCGAATTACACGCCATCGCTGAAAATCAAGCACCGATGAGATTGCAAACTATATTGTTAGAAGAGTCCGCCGAATCAAACGCAGAGATCCTTGCCAAAAACCAAGAGCAGCTCGGCCAGTGGGTCACCCGCTTGTTTGGCACCCTGCCCCGGGACAAAGAAAGCTCCATCGAAGATGCGCTTGTTGCCTTTAATCTATCCCGCTTGGTGAAAAAATTACGCCTAGCAGGTGTCGAGACAAAGATGACAGAAGCCGCCGCATTGATCCGCAAACATGGAGCCGACACAGCCAGCAAGGCAGCAGTTCTTCAGGCCGAGGTCATCGAAGCTCTACTTTATGCCGAGTTCCGACTGCGCGCTGGCTCCGAGAACGAAGCTCTAGTCAGGGCTGGCGAGTTATTCGCCTCCCAAGTGATCGAGCAGAAAAAACTGCGCGATACAACTAACGCTCTGACGCCAGAGCAATTCAAGCAAGATAGTGACGAGATCGCCCGATCCCAAGCCAATCTCCAAAAGAAGCTTCACTTGCTACTGATGCCCTCCATTCCCGCACCTCGTCCGGCTTTGTTCGATACCAATCTACCACCGCAACCACCCGTCAAGAACTTGCTCGCCACCGCTGAAAGCTCAATGAAAAAAGCCTTCGCTCACATCAACGCCGGCAACCGAGATCAAGCCGCCGCTGAACAACAACAGGCAGAAGCATCATTCAACACCCTCGCTGAAATCATTGGAAATCGGATCCTTGTCCTTGCCGAACAGTCAAGGATCACAAGCCTTGGAACTGGCATTGCAAAACATGCTTCGGAAATCACCGAATTCGAGGAACGTCAGCTTAAATTACTCGAAAAAACCGAGGACGCTGATGATGCAGAGGATGATGGCGAAGCCGCCCACCTTGCCAGCCTCCAAGAAAAACTTAACAAGGACATCAGCAAGTTCCGCCTCCGGGTGATCAAGTGGAATAAAGACCAGCTTAAACCGAGCGATCGCGTCCTAGCACTTCTCAACAACATCGATCAGCTCGAGCTATCGATGAACAACACCGTCACCGCTCTCAAAGGGAAAAAAATTGACGACTCTATCGAGCTCCAGGAAGTGACCCTCGAGATTCTTGAGGGTGCCACCAAAGCACTCGCCGCTCAGTTGTCACGAAACGTTTCTTTGACAACCACTCTGAATGACACATCAATAGCAATACTTCCCGCCCCTTACGTCGCAGATATCCAAGCCGAACAACGCGACTTGGTGGTCATCACAGGAAAGGCAAAGCCCGCCGACTTGCCAAATCTAGCCATCGTGCAGAAAAACCTGATCCACGCCGTTAACGCCGTGCTAGGTGCGCTCGACCCACTGTCACACCAAATCGAATCTGGAACCGTCTTCCTCTTTGCCAAAGACGATATGGACGCAGCAGCAGTCGCTATCGAAGAGAACGACCTCGAGGAAGCTGCCGACGCTGGCGAATTTGTCGCCGAAACCCTACAGGGCCTCTCTGACGAGCTGGAAATAGTCACTCCCCAATACAGCTACATCCTAGAAATTAACGAGTTTTACGACCAAATCGTGCAGGAAACAGCATTGATCAGAATGCAACAAAACCAACTTCACCATAAACTCAGTGCAGCCAAGACTGACGCCGCTATAAGTGCATTGATCGAAGATCAACGCACGCTCCGAGTCCGAGCCCAATCTTATGCCAGCAAACTTCTTCAGGCCACTGGACAGGAAAGCTACAACACCAGTGCGAAGCACATGGCAGCTGTGCTCGAACTATTGAAAGCCGGCGACCGAGACGCAGCTCTCAAACAAATGCAACTGGTCGATGCCACCCTCACAGACGAGAGTGCACAAATGACCCTCCTGATGGAGCTGCTTTCTAACGTGCTCAAACCACCACTTGGCCCTGAAGTCACACCAGAAGCCGCAATCGTACTGGATGTCCTGTCATTGGCATCCGACCAGAAGGTACTCTACCGAAAGACGCAAGCTGCTCAAGCCAAGCCAAGCAAAGACATCACCGCCAAACAACTCAAAATCGCCCAGCGTTGCGATCTGTTCGCCAAGAGAGCCGAGTCCTACGCTCAGGAGCGCATCACTACTGAGGCTGCCAAGATTAAGAATGATTTCGATCGCAAGGGCAGAGCCAATGCTAACGACCCACCAATGGAAGAATTACTCAACGCCCAACAGAACCGGCTACAGCAGTTCTTCTCCACCAATCAGGTGCTCATTGTGCAGGCAACCAAATCAATGCTTGATGCTGCTGGCAAACTTCAATCCGGTGCCACCAAGGAGGCGATCCGCGACCAGCACCAGTCTGGCGAATCACTACGGTATTTCCTATTAGCCTACATCAATGAATTACTCGTTCCTCCTGGACCGGGTAGTGCTGGAGATCCTGTTCCAACAGACCCTGTTGAATCACTAGAAGATGGCATGCTGATGTTTATGCCCGGTGCTATCAGTGGAAACAAACCGAAAGGCGGACGCCAAGAATGGGAAGTGCTCGGCAAGCGCGACCGTGCCGCACTCAACGAAAACTTCGCCCGAGAACTACCACTCGAATACCGAGCCGTGCTCAAAGATTACTACGAAAGATTAGCCAAATGATAATTTCAAAATACACAAAAATGGGCCGTAGTATCTGCGGACGCGGTATCTCGTTACTCACTGTGACGTCCCTATTCACTTCACCTCTGATGGCCCAAGCTACCTCCTCGGCAGAAGAGGCCCCGGAACTCACAGCCGCGGCATCGAAAGCGATCGACAAAGGATTAAAGTATCTGCTTTCCGTCCAGAAAAAAGACGGTTCTTGGGACCAAGATGGAGAGGGAGGACGCGTCATCGGTATCACCTCTCTAGCTATGATGGCATTTATGGCAAAAGCTCAATTCCCTGGCTCTGGCCCCTATGGAAAAGAACTAGATCGTGCCAAAGATTTTCTTCTCAACTATGCTAAGGCAAGAACCGACGGCTACCTCGGCAGCTCGATGTATGAACACGGACTCGCCACGCTCGCTCTCTCCGAAATATGGGGTATGACCCGCGATGCAAAAGATGACGATGCCATCCAAAAAGCGCTCGAAATGGCCGTGGATGTGATTGTCCGTTCTCAGAACCCTGGCGGCGGATGGCGTTACCAACCACAGGCCGATGGAGGTGAAGACACTTCTGCCACTCAGACCGTTTTCCATGCACTAGCATCGGCACGCCAGGCAGGCATCTTGGTACCTCAAGAGACCATCACTAAAGTCGGCAAGTACCTCAAAGGTGCCCAGAACGCAGAGACTGGCGGATTCACCTATGCGCCCAACGGTAGAGCTAATGTCTCATTTGCTTGCACCGCCGGTGGTACCTACTCCGCTCAACTCGCAGGCCTACGAGACTCAGAAATGGTCGCCGCCTCGCTCCGTTACATAAAAAAACAATTCCCAGCCGTCATCACAGGTGGTGGTGGTCATTACTATTACGGTCACTACTACGCCATCCAGGCAATGGTCCAAGCGGGAGACGAATACTACAACGAGTGGTATCCCGTGATCCGAGATGCCCTGATCGGCAGGCAACAAGAGACAGGTTCATGGAACTCAAAACGGCACGGTGGTGCCCATGCAACACCCATGGCCATCATTATTCTTGCAACACCCCATCGCTACATTCCAATCTATCAGAGGTAGCTGAATGATTGCATTTTGACCTAGCGAAAGGCGACTCGGATAAGTCTTCCTCCTTGGTTATTGGATCCCGACACTGTGGGATTGGCTGTTGAATATTAAAAAAAATATAGATTACCTTGATTCGCCACATGAAAAAATCCATCTTTCGGGCAGCGTGCCTAACCGTTTTATTTTCCACACTGTCCATCGGCACTTCCCGAGCACAAGAAGTGGCAGTATCCGGTATTCCTGAAGCTGAGATCACGTCTCTACAAAAGGAACTCGCCGAACAAAATACAGAACCCTCGGCCACAAAAAAACGCCGGGCCTGTAAAAGCGTCATCCGCAAGGGCAACTCCCTGCTCGATGCCTCCCCCACGGCACCGAACCAATTCCGGGTCTTGGCGATTATGCTACAAAGCCATCGCCGCTTACTAACTCTAGATAACTCTGAAAAAAATCGCGATGATCTCTTCGAAACATGTGTCAAACTCGCTAAGGCTCCTGACACCTATGCCGAACTTCGTCTTGAGGCCGATCTCATTCTCTCAGAAAAAAAACTTTCCGAAAAAAAGGCAACCATCAACGAGCGAGCACAAGCGCTTGTTGACTTGGTTAAACGCTATCGCAATACACCAGGCGAAGCAAAATCACTAATGATGGCCTCACGCATCGCCCCTAAACTAGATGCCTTTGAGCTCGAACAGACAATAATCAAAAATCTCACCGAGAGGTTTCAGGGCGATTATGACACCATCGAATTTCGCCGCAAAAATGTGAAAGCCAACTTGCTAGACGTTGTTTTCAGTGGCACCTTCAAACAAGCCAATGGCACTTCGTTGACATTCCCAATCGACCGTATCGGACACACTAGTCTGATCTACTTCTGGTCACAGCAAACCCCAGAGCTTGAACAACGATTCACCGAGGTCAAAGCATTGCAAACTCGTTTTCCTGGTCGTTTTGCCGTATACAGTTTCAACCTCAACGAGCTAGCCGACGCCGGAGAAAAAATCCTGCGTTCACACGGTCTAGACTGGACCGCCATGCATCTTCCGGCCGGCAAGATGAGCCGGACTTACAAAGTCTATGCTGGGGCAGACCCGGCTGCTCTAGCGCTAAACGCCCAGGGTCACACTCTAATTTCTTCCTCACCAATAAGCAACGGCTCGCTAACTTTGATTCCAAGTAAGCAAAACATTAAGGCAGGTGAAAAACTCGGTTTTGTCGACAAAATCATTGGCAAGAATAGTACCCCAACTCTCGAAGTGAGTCTGGATAGCGAGCGTTATCTCGCACAAATCCAGTCCTTATTCATCGGCGACTTCCTCGTGACAGGAAACCTTAAGTCCACACCATCCATTCCCGCAGCGACCATAGACGCCATTCAGGCCTGTTTCACCGCGCCGCCGAAGCGCTACCGGCTTAGCCAAAAACAGGCACTAGCAGACTACGTAAAAGCCGAAGAATTGTGCCAGACCGCGATCAAAAATAACCTCGATGCCGCTGACCTCTGGCTCGTGCGTAATCGCAGAATCATCGCCCTACTGGGAATGTGGAACCTCACCACTGAACCCAAGCATCTCGAAGCCGCCGTCAAGGAAGCCCAGACCACTTTGGCAATGACTCTGCCAGCAGGTGCTGACCTTGTGTCGCATTTCTGCCTAGCTAAAAACAATTTACGCCTCGGCATTGTTAAGCCTATAACCGTACTGGAATCATTTATCAAATCCACAGGTGGAGACAATGCTCCCTCCACCGCCATCGCCGCTGCAGCTCTACTGGCCTTGGATGCCAATAACCGCGATTTCCACGCCAAATACCGTGAAGCACTACTTCAGACGAACAACGACAACCTCGCACTTTGGCCCGTGTTTTCATTCCTCCGCGACCGTCATCACACCTACCGCTGTTTCAGAGCAACCTTTGGTCGTTTCGGATTCACCCGTGCCGAACGCCACGCCAACTACCGCAACGTCGCAGCCCTAGATGAACCCGCAGATACAAGTCGCATCATCAAGACCGACCTCACCACTCTTGACGGAAAAACAATCAGCCTACCCCAGTCCACCGACGGCAAGATGACTTTTGTAGCCTTCATGGAGCTTCCCGCCGATGAGGAAAGTGAAGCCACTCAAAACACTCTCATGAAAATGATGACGGATATGGTTGATCGTCATGAAGCCAAGGGAATCAAAGTGATCGCCGCATTTCTTTCTAACGACACCGACCGCATCAGTGCCCTCGTCAAAAAGCATGAGTGGACATGCCAAGTAACGATGGTTCCTAACGGCATCAATAACCCACTCGTTGTCCAGCTCGGCATGCTCTCTGGTGACATCACACCTAACCTATTCCTACTGCGCCACGAAGGCAGTATCTCTTGGTCAGTTTCCGGACTCACCTACCCCATTCAGGGAAGCCGCATGTCATCGGCTATCAGATATGGGCTTGAAGCTCAAATCAATGTGTTGCAAATGGAGACCGCCAAAAGTGCATTAGATCAGGGCGACTTCAAACAGGCGGTCAAACTCTTTTCAGAGGTCCTTGCACCCAAGAAGCTCAAAGGCGACTGGTGGGCAACATTCCGATATTACAGCCGCGCCCGCGCCTATGTTGGTTTAAAAAACCAGGAAGCAGCACTGGCTGATATCGACATCGCCATCGATGCTCACCAGACCTTTGCTTGGGGCAAAGTGCATCGCTGTGAGCTCCACAAGGAGATGGAACTCTACAAGGCAGATATCCTCGATCAGCTTGGCCGAGGCACCGAAGCCAAAGCCCTACGAATCAAAGCCGCAGCCCCAACCACTCCACACAACAAGTCACCATTCGGTATCTACACCGAGGGAAGGAAAAACTTCAGATTGAATCCGCACCAAGGAAAATAAATCTATATGAATTAAATATCCAACAGCCAACAAGGAATAGCCAATGAAGAAGGAAAGACAATACGACCTGCAAGATCGATTGGTTGATTTTGCAGTCAGAATCATAACACTGTCTGCAGCCTTGCCAGATACAAAGGCAGGTAAGCACGTGTCTTCACAAATGCTGCGTAGCGGAACGTCTTCAGCACCTAACTATGGCGAAGCTCAAAGCGCGGAATCCACAGCTGACTTTGTCCACAAACTCAAAATAGCACTCAAAGAACTTCGCGAGACAGAGGTTTGGCTCAAGATCATAGCAAAGGCAAAAATGATTGAGCCTGACACTCTTCTCGAACCACTTATTAAGGAAACTGATGAGTTAATTGCCATCCTCTTCGCCAGCATAGAAACAGCCAAAAAGAACCAACATTAACAACGAAGAAAGAACACGCTCCAAAAACCATTCCCTGCGAATACGCCATCTAATTTGGTAATTGGACATTCCTTGTTGGCTGTTGGATATTGAAAAAAACTCGCAATCTAGCCAAACAACAATGAGAAGACCAACAATCACTCCTCACCAACCTATGCTATCCTCTTCACTGTGCACATTTCTAGCGGTTCTATTCGCAGTTGGTCTTGGAATGAACACGCAGGCAAAAGAGCCTGCCGCAAAGGAAGCCCCGCAAGCTGTGGATACGATTGCAAAACCCAAACTCAAACCCAACATCATTTTTGTGGTCGCCGACGACATGGGCTGGCAAGATACTGGTTTCAGTGGAAACCAAGTAGTCAAAACCCCTCATCTAGACTCGATGGCCACCTCAGCGCTTTGGTTTGACAATTTCTACTCCGCCCACGCGACCTGCTCGCCAGGCCGCATGGCAATCCTTACCGGCCGCACTCCGCTACGCGCTAGAATGGTGACGACAGTCGGCCCCATGCAGGAGGGTGAGATCACCGTCGCCGCGGCACTCAAGACCACAGGCTATGAAACCGCTCATTTCGGCAAGTGGGGCTTGGGCCGTGAGGCAACCCACCCGACCAAGGTCGGCTTCGATGAAGTGATCTGGAGCAAGGGGCACTACAACAATGGCGTCGAATTCTTTGTTGGCGACAGTGACAAACGGGATGAAAAGCCTGTGAAGACGGAGGGTGAATCCTCCATTGCCACGGTCAAACTGGCCATCGACTTCATCCAAAAGCGTGCCAAGCGCAAACAGCCTTTTTTCGTGCAAGTCTCATTCGGATCGCCCCATGGCCCGCATATTCCTCACGAAGATTTTAGTAAACTCTACCCCGATCTACAGGAATCAGATCGAAATTACTATGGCGAGATCTCTGGACTCGACGCCGCAGTTGGCAACCTCCGCAAGGAACTAAGACGCCTAAAGATCGAGGACAACACCATCCTCTGGTTTGTCAGTGACAATGGGGGCATTCGCGAGGGCTCTGGAGGCAAATCCAAAGGCCAAATCGGCGTTCGCACCACCGGCATGCTGGAATGGCCTAACAAAATCACCAAGCCCATGCGCACCATAGTTCCAGTTTCACACATGGACATGTATCCGACGGTACTCGACATCCTTGGCATCACACTAGAGCACCAACCCGTGATCGATGGCACTAGCATCGTTAAATTAATTGAAGGCAAGATGAAGCAACGCAACAAACCTATCGGATTTATAAGAGGTGGTAAGGTTGCCCCTGAAACACCCAATATTTGCAAGACTTCTGATGCTGTGTGGATTGACGGGAAGTATAAACTCCGTCTCACTCAAGCAAAGAAAAACAAACCACAACGCACCACGCTTCACGACATTTTCGCCGATCTTACAGAGCAGAAAAACCTGGCGGATCAACAGCCAGAAAAAGTACAAGAAATGCTCAAGGCTTTTGGTGTTTGGCAAAAGAGTGTTCACGCTAGCTTCGCTGGCAAGGATTATGAGCGAAACAACAATTGAACACAGTTCAATGTATAGACGGCTCACCAAAAAAAAATCCTATAAATAACATGCCTTTACAATACCTGAAACACCTCGCTACTGGACTATGCATTGCCTGCACCTGCTCCCTTGCTGTAGCTGACACAGCCAAGAAGCCCCAGCCGAACATCATCCTCATTCTGGTAGATGACATGGGCTATGCCGATGTCAGTTGTTACAGTAACGACAAGCACGTGAAGACTCCAAATATCGACAAGATTGCCGATGCGGGGATGAAGTTCACCAGTGGCTATGTCAGTGGTCTCCAATGCGCGCCGACACGAGCCGGCCTGCTCTCAGGAAAATACCAGCAGCGCTTCGGTTTCTACCACAACCGCGACGTCTTCAATAAAGTCTTCCTGCCGCAGGTGACGATACCTCAGGTTCTAAAAAAGAGCGGTTACCGCACCGGCATGATCGGCAAATGGCATCTGGGCCGGAGTCTAGAAGCGGAGTACCCTCACCGCCGCGGCTTCGATGAGTTCTATGGCTTTCTTTATGGCATGCGGGGCTATTTGGCACCAGCCAAAGGTGGCCGCTTGATGCGCAACAACGAGCCAGTGAAGGAACACTTCGGTTACCTCACCGACTTCCTGAACCGTGAGGCCGTGTCCTTTGTTAACAAACACAGTGGTAAGACGCCCTTCTTCCTCTACGTGGCCTACAACGCGCCCCACTATCCGCTCGAGGCCAAGGAAGAGTATCTCAAGCAATACAATACTGGAAATCCTGATCGGGATAAGCAGTTGGCGATGATGGCTTCGGTCGACGAAGGAGTCGGGCTTATACTCGATGCCCTTAAAAAGAACGACCAGTATGACAATACCATGGTCATCTTTCTCAATGACAATGGAGGAGAGCCCAAACGCGGAGCCAGCAACGGCAAACTCCGGGAAGGCAAGAACTCCCTCTACGAGGGCGGGCCTAGGGTCCCCTTCGCAGTCAGTTGGCCAGCCAAAATCAAAGCAAAGCAAATTTCTTCAATACCCGTGACCAGCCTCGATCTCTTTGCCACCACGGTCGATGTAGCTGGCGGTAAAATGCCCACCGACACCACCTTCGACAGCAAGAGCATGCTGCCCATTCTTTTTGGTAAAACCGACAAGCCGAATCATGAGACCCTGTTCTGGCAGCAGACCAGAGAGGGTTGGGCACTCCGCCACAAGAACTGGAAGCTCATCAGTCCGAAGGAGAAACCAAAGGCGGGGAAACTCGAATTATACGACTTGGCAACCGACGTGAGTGAGACGACGGATCTGGCCGACAAGCATCCGGATATCGTCAAGAAACTGCATGCCCTTTACAAGGAATGGCACAGCAAGAATGATCCGAAAGCAAGTGTACGAATGTAGTCCATGTGGTCAAACCCCTATCTCCCCAACAACATCCTCAGGGACATCCCGCAAAAATTATCAATTCCCACCTACCGGCCCGATCGTCCCGCCCTCAACAAACTCCGCTTTGATCATCGTCTGGCGGGTGTCTTCTTTTCCCTCGCTGATATTCCGGACCCAGCGCACGATGCGGTTCACCACCGGGCGGGAGCTACTCCAACGGATATGTGAGACCGATGGCTGGCACTCGCTGAAAGAAGAATCGTCGTTGGCGACGATCAAAGAAAGATCTTGCGGCACCCGGAGGCCTCGGTTGAGGAGAAAATGCAGCGTTGCGAAATAGATGGGACCGGAGCCGAAGATGATCGCCGTTGGCGGGGAGATTAGGAACGACGAGTCAAGACACTCATACAAACCTTCGACCCCCCCCTGCCAACCTGGCATATTGTAGGAGCCAATAGTGATACCGGCAGCCGACAATTCATCGAGAAAGGCTGAGCCAGTAATTCCCGGTTCCGATATGCTAAAAAGGCTGTCGAGAAAGACAATCCGCTGATGACCGAGATCGATCAACCGACGTGTGGCTTCAATGAGGGCTGGTACTGGATCCGGCCCGATTCCGGCGATTTTCATTTTATGCCGTCGACCATAGAGAGCAAAGGCTGGGATCTTTTGTTGCATGAACCACTGCAGCACCTCGCTGGTGCCGGCAACTACCACCCAGGCATCCGCCTCGGTCTTTTTTACCATGCGGGCGAGTCGCCGCACATCCATCTTGATTTCCGTTAAGTTGCTTGACGCATAAAAAACAGGGTGTCCCGCCGCCGCCAGCTTGTTCTTGCAGTCGACGAGATAATCCAGAGATTGGTCGCTTTGTTCGTAACATAATATCGCCACCCGTAACCCAGGCGGCTTGGACAGTTCCTCAGGTAGCGTTTCCCGCAAAAATGTACGACTTCATCAGGAAGGACTACGAGAAAAACCCGGACAAGGACAACTGGGAGAAGACCCGCGATACCCTGAATCGCCGACACACCGGCGTCACCACCGACGGCTACAATTACCAGAGTTGGTTCGACGCGGGCATCAACTATGGTGCCAGCCTGGTCAGCCTGTTCTACGGCCAGGGCGATTTCAAAAGGACCATCCGGATCGGGGCGCTCTGTGGCTGGGATTCCGACAACCCGACCGCCACCTGGGGTGGCCTTCTCGGGTTTTTGCTGGGGCGGGAAGGAGTCGAGAAGGCATTCCCTGACAAGAAACTCTCCGGCCTCTACAATATTTCAAGAACGAGGATCAATTTCCCAGACCGCACCCCCGATCAACCGGGGGACGACTCGTTCGCGCTCATGGCGGAGCGTGGCATCCACATCATCGACCGGGTCGTCATCGAGGAAATGGGCGGCGGGGTCGATCTCGAGAAAGATATGTGGCTCATTCCGGGTTCAGGCTTCAAGATCAAGGCTGCCCAATCCGAATAGCCCCCATGCCCCGCAGCATCCCCTCTTCCCCACCGATCACCTCACCCAAAAAGCAAATTCCTAGCAATAGCAATCGCGTGACGATATTGATCAAGCTTAAATTTTTTACTGCTACGTTTTGATTCTTTTGACTGAGTCGCCAAATTACGTAAGCATAGTATTACAGCTGACCAAACGCGATTCACCACCGCTTCTTCTCGTTGCTCATAACGCTTTGACCCGTAGTTCGCACAATCAACATAATACTAAGACTCAATCTACGTCTTAGCAAAGCTTCCCCTCGCACTCTCCGCTACAGCTTAGTGAAAAACACCTCAAACCCTCTAGGCCTGATCTCAAAACGCTGAACCGCTTGATGCAATTCACCCGAATATAAAAAACTATCTAATTTTTTTAAAAAAAATCGCTCTATTCGTCACATTTTCAATTGGGCGTAAAAGAATAGGACAAACACAGCATCAATGAGACCATGAAACACATTTTACTCACCATCCTTCTAATCACCTATAGCAATGCAGAAAGGCCAAATTTTATCTTCATTCTGAGTGATGACCAGAGCTGGAAAGGAAGCTCCGTCCTAATGGACCCGAACAACCCAGAATCGAAAAGCGACTACTACCTGACGCCAAACATGGAAAAGCTCTTTGCCAGCGGAATGCGTTTCAGCCACGGCTACGCCCCTGCACCCTACTGCTGTCCTACCCGACGAAGCATCCAAATCGGCCAGAGCCCAGCTAGGCACATCTACCAAAAGGATCAGGTGGGCTGGGTAGACTACTACAAGAAACAGATTAACATTCCGCAAACGCTCAAGAAAATCGACCCAAACTACAGAACTGCACACTTCGGTAAATGGGACCACCGCTTTGATGAAGTGTCTCCCGAACAAGTGGGATACGACAAAAGTGACGGTGCCACAGGAAATGGCGAAGGTGGTAGCAGAAATTCGGGCGGCCCTGCTGCAAAGGAAGACCCGAAACTGATCGACCACATCACTGACTCGGCCATCGACTTCATGAAGAATTGTCAGAAGGAAAAAAAACCCTTTTACGTTCAACTTTCTCACTACGCGGTTCATCTCGACATTTTCTACAAGCAGAAGACCCTAGATCTTCTCAAATCCCGACCGTTGGGCAAACTCCACAAGTATCCTGAATTTGCAGCCATGACGGAAGACATGGATAGCAGTATGGGCAGACTACTACAGGAGCTTTCGAAGCTAGGCCTCAAGAACAATACTTATATCATTTTCATGTCCGACAATGGTGGACGTGAAGACCTCCCAGATCACAAAAGTGCAAACCTTAATACGCCTCTTCGGTCGGGAAAAGGAAAAATGTATGAGGGTGGAATACGCGTTCCCTTCACTATCTCCGGTCCAGGAATAAAAGCAGGTTCACACTCCAAAGTTTCCGTTTCGGGGGTTGATATTCTCCCCACCATAGCCTCCTTCGCAGGAGGCACAGCTCAACACGAAAGACTCGATGGAGGAAGTATGAAACCACTCCTCTTGGGAAAAGCAAAAGAGGTAAAGCGCAACAACGACTTCCTGATCTTTCACCACGCCATCAAACGCAAGCCACAAACCGCGATCATCAAAGGCGACTACAAACTCGTTAAGACTTGGAAAAACGACCTTGTGGAACTTTTCGATCTCAGCAATGACCTTAGCGAAAATAAGAACCTCGCTAAGAAGAAACCCAAAAAAACTGAAGAGCTTCTGCAAAAAATCGAGAACTACTTGGCAAACAATAAGAGCTCAACCGAATACAAGCCCGAATCCAAGAAAAAGAAGAAGGGCAAATAAGACAGATAAACAAAATAAATATGAAACTCATCACTCTTTTCATCTCACTCGGATCTCTTCTTGCGAGCATCCCAGCACAGGCCGAAAAGCCCAATGTGCTCTTCATCGCGGTCGATGATCTGAACGACTGGGCTGGCTACCGAGGTCACAAGCAAGTGCTCACACCCAATATGGACAAACTCGCCAGTCAAGGCGTTGCCTTCACCGAAGCCTATTGCCAGTATCCTTTATGTGGACCATCTCGTGCTAGCGTCATGTCTAGTCTCTACTACCACGACTTTGGATTTGAGAAGCTGCAATCCAAAGATAGCGAGGTCGAAAAAATGGCTGAAAAAATTGGTGCAGGGCTGATGCATGGCTACTTCAAAAAACACGGCTACAAGACCCTAGCTGTAGGCAAGATTTTACATCGCCATCTCCCGACAAAGAACTTGGATGAATCGGGTGGCCGCGGCAGCTGGGACTTCAATTACGATAAAAAGGGCAAGAAGGTAAAATCTAACTTTTTCTCTAATAAGACCCTAACAGACTGGGATTATTTCAAGAAGCCTGAGGCAGAAATGAGCGATTACAAGACCGCTAAATGGGCTGCTGAACGGCTAAAGAAAAAACACGATAAGCCCTTTTTCCTCATGGCGGGCTTCCTGCGACCCCACGTCCCGTGGTATGTGCCGAAAAAGTATTTTGATCTCTATGACAAAGAAAAAATCAAGCTTCCCATCTACAAGGAAGACGATCTCGATGATATTTCTGAGGCTGGCAAAGAAACCATCAACAAAGGCTACCCGAGAACCGAATGGGCACAGAAAGAGAAGCAATGGAAAAACATCGTGCATAGTTACCTAGCGAGCATCACCTTCGTCGACACTCAGATCGGCAAAGTCCTCGATGCTCTGGCAGAAAGCCCCTACGCAGAGAACACTATCGTCGTCCTTTGGTCTGACCATGGCTATCACATGGGCGAGAAGAACACTTTTCAGAAACACACCCTCTGGGAACGCTCTGCAGCTGTCCCCCTCATCATTAAGGCTCCGAAGATGCAGACGAACGCTCAGTGTGCTCGCACCGTTCAGTTAGTGGACATCTTCCCCACTCTCGTCGAGCTCTGCGATCTCCCAGCCAGCGACAAGTTGAAAGGAAAAAGCCTCATGCCCCTGCTCCAAGATCCGACGAAGGAATGGAACTACCCAGCCTTCACTTACATAAAGGGCGGCGGAAAATCCGTGCAACAGGCGAAGTGGAGATTTATCGAATACGGCGATGGCTCACAAGAACTCTACGACCACTCCACAGATCCACACGAATGGACCAACTTGGCGAAAGACCCTAAGCACAAGGATCGCCTGCAGAAAATGCAAAGCTGGCTGAAAGAGAACCGTTAAGTTACACCCCTTCCCACTCTTATCTTTAATTATATTCTTTTTGATCGCAACAGAGGCACTACCTGTCTATTCTGCATTAGCTCAACCTAGGAAGGTAAGGGGAACCCTTCCGAAGAGATCCAATGTGAGGGAAAGGTATGATAGACGCAGAACATAGTGACGAAAAGGCATTCTGGGAAGATGTCTACTTTGATGCCGTCGAAGATCGGACGCAATTCCTAGAGAAGTTTGAGCATCATAGCAGGACCTATCCACAAACTAAAGTCCTCGGAAAAGGCGGTGTCAAAACCGTTCACCTCAGTCACGACTGGAAGACTAACAGAGACATAGCACTAGCTTGCCCCAACGGTTCATCTGATGATGACCACTCCCTCGAGTTTATCCATGAAGCGATGATTCTCGGGCAGTTGGAGCACCCTCATATCATTCCAGTTTACGACACGGGCATGGATGAAGAGCGCATCCCCTACTTCACCATGAAGCTGATCAAAGGCGAAAACCTCAGGCTCTATATTTCTAGGAAACTAGAGCTTCCAGAGATTCTCGACATCTTCAAAAAAGTTTGCCTCGCTGTTTCCTACGCCCATTCAAAAGACATCGTTCACCTCGACATCAAACCTGAGAATATCCTCATTGGAGAGTTCGGAGAACTCTTTCTCTGCGACTGGGGAATGGCAGAAAAAACCAAGGAACTCCAGAGAGACATTCGTGACTCGCGGCTCAAAGGAACCCCCGGCTTTATCGCACCAGAAAGGATCGAAACCGAACCTGCCGACAAGCGAATGGATATCTATTCACTAGGTTGCCTCCTCTACTTCACACTTTGTAACAAAGCCCCAATCAGTGCAGAAAACCTAGAGGCCTACGTGCAAAAATTATCCGAATGCGAAATCCCTTCACTAGAAAAAGATAGTCCCATCTCCGTACCACAAAGTATTGCTCAGATTTTTAGCAAGTGTTGCCAGCACGACCCCGACCAACGCTATCAGCAGGTCAATGAGATCATAGAAGATCTCGACCTCTACACCAGTGGCTTTGCCACCAAGGCGGAAGAAGCAGGATTACTGCGAAACCTGCAGCTGCTCTACAAGCGCAATTTTGTCAAAATCAACATCATCCTTTTCTTCACCTTCGTCCTCTCCTTCGTCACCGCCTACTACGTTATCACGCTTCAGGAATCCACGAGAGTCGCCATCTCTGAAAAAGAAAAAGCTCAAGACATAACGAAACAGCTCATCGAAAAGCAAGAGAAAGATAAAAAGTTTATTCGGAAAACCATGGACACGGTAGTCTCTACCTTTGCCAAAGGACGTTCCGATTCGACACGACGTTTTCTCGAAAACTCCTTGGTGATCGATCCTGATAACGAGGAAGCCATGTTTAACCTCGCCAAGGTAAGACTAGTTGCGGGAAGATGGAAACGAGCCACCAATTTGTTAGAAAAAGTTAAAACCGTTAAGCAACGAGAAGTCAAAGCACTAAAAGGTCTCATCGAGAAATACGAGTACATGCCAGAAAGCATCGAGTCGAAATACGCCCTAAGTGCGGACGCTCTTGAACTAAGGCTACAGGACATCTACTTTAATGTCTCCGATGACCTCCTCCGAGCCCTTCCTGATCTGTCCCAACAAGTTGACTTTGTCCAACGCTATCTCAAACTGGATAATGGCTTAAATGAACTCAAATTTTCTTATAAGGCTTGGATTCAACTAACTAATGCAACTTTCTCTTCGTTGGTTAATTGTTGATGTTTTTCTTGAGGTGATTGATATCCATGCCTTTTCCTTGGCCTATCGTTTAGAGCTTTTTCAACTTTAGCGAACAG
>Ga0209711_10000439_pt1 | contig 42417 bp, 47 predicted proteins | sample ArcticOcean_MG_C_7_FD_187441 | JGI IMG/M metagenome (GOLD analysis project Ga0209711, IMG submission 187441) | Marine microbial communities from western Arctic Ocean - ArcticOcean_MG_CB11_88 (SPAdes) (version 2) | ecosystem: Environmental > Aquatic > Marine > Oceanic | place: Arctic Ocean...
ACCCGATAAAGATCGACTAGTTTTGCACCAACTCTACTTTTTGGAATGTCCAGAACATCGAGCGTTAGATTCACTTGTTCTTTCCGTAGGATGATTTTATCCATAGGGAATACTTCACGTGAGGGTTTCACAACTTGATCGTTGACGCGTACCTGCCCTTTTTTACAGGCTTTAGTAGCAATACTTCTCGATTTGAAGTAGCGAACGGCCCATAAATATTGATCAATTCTCATTCTTTAAAACTACGTTAAATTTCTATCAAAAATAAAGTAAAATTGTATCTTGCGCACCTAAATTACCCATATGTTTCATATTTCAAAATCAGGTACACTTGCTTTGCTTCTTGCAGTTTCTTTAAGCTCTTGTGGTTCCGATGATAATAATACAACCGAACCTGTAGAGTTGAGAGATTTTTCGGAACAATCTATAACAGATGATGCCTTATTGGTTGATTACTTATCTAATCACTTTTACAATTACGAAGATTTTCCTCGAGCGGATGATACTGTGGTAACAATTTCAATTGATACGATCTCTGGAGATAATGCAGATAAAACGCCAATGATTGACCAAGTACAACAACTTTCGGTTCCGATTACCGACGCAAATGGTGTTGTAACGAACCACACACTCTATTATTTATTAGCACAACAAGGATCTGAATTAGAAAAAAAGCCTTCTATAGTAGATTCAACCTATGTATCTTACAGAGGAGAGTTGCTAACAGGTACTATATTCGATCAAAGAAATACGCCAATATGGTTTGATAACATACGAGTAGTTTCAGGTTTTCGTTATGGTCTTCAGAATTTTGCTCCCGGTACTTTCAGTCAAGATGCTGATGGAATTATTAGTTTTCGAGATTACGGACAAGGAATTCTTTTCATGCCATCAGGTTTAGGGTACTACTCTTCCGCTCAAGGATTAATTCCAGCTTATGCACCCATCGTATTCACTGTTTCTGTTTATACATCCAACGTGGCCGATCATGATAATGATGGTGTCTTTTCTATTGACGAAGATCCAGATGGTGATGGTAATCCTCTTAATGATGACACTGACGGTGATGGTACGCCAAATCTGCTTGACTTTGATGATGACGGTGATGGCATATTAACTTATTTGGAGTTCGATGTAGACAACGACGGGGTTATCGACGATACTGATAATGATGGAATTCCAGATTATCTAGACTCGGACAGTTAAACGATACACTACCAAATTTATTTTCTATGATGTCATTAGACCAAAGCATTCAAGTTTTTGTTACTGGGGGTACCTTTGATAAAACCTACGATTATATCAATGGAACTTTAAACTTTAAAGAAACCCATTTACCACAAATGTTAGATCGCAGCCGATGCAAGTTGGATGTTGATGTAAAAACGTTAATGCTTTTAGATAGTTTGGAACTTACCTCTGCTCATTTCAAAACCATTATAGAGGCCTGTGAGACCTCAGAGCGAAAGCAGATTGTTATTACACACGGAACAGATTGCATGGTCGATACGGCTATGAAAATAGCTACAGAAGCCAATACAATTGAGGGTAAAACAATTATTCTTACGGGTGCAATGATTCCCTATACCTTTGGTAGTTCTTCCGATGGTTTTTTCAATCTAGGATCTGCAATGGCATATGTGCGTGTTCTTGAGCCTGGAGTTTATATAGCAATGAACGGCATGCTATTCAACTGGGATGAAGTTGAGAAAAATAAAAGTATTGGTGTGTTTGAGCGAATTGCTACTAATAAATAACAAACCTTTTAATTATCACTACCAGATCGTGCTTTTAGTTCATAAGAAGCACTTACAATGAATTGGTTTGGACGTGCATCAATTCGACCCTCAACATCTACACCATTGACTCCCAAAATCCGTACATCGTTATCGGTAAAGCCTCTTTCGTAACGAACTCCAAAGCCCAAACGACCAAAAGAAATTCGTGTTCCGATTTGTAAGCCAACAGTAAAGTTTTCTTCAATATCAGTAAGAGTTGTGCCTTCTACGTCTTCATTAAGAATATATTGAAAACTAGGACCAGCAAAAACACTCAACGGTCCAAGAATTTTGTAGCCTAAGAGAATAGGAGCTTCTATTTTACTAAGTCCAATATTCTTATCCGCAAATCCACTATTAATCTTTGTGAATTGAATTTCTGGTCGCAGATAAAAAAGGAGTAAATCAATTTTTCCATAAGCACCAATATGATATCCAGTTTTGGATCCAGCTGAAAGATTGGTAGCAGAAATGTCAGTATAATCTACATCACCGAGGGAATCGTAATTCAATCCTCCTTTTACTCCAAACTCAAATTGAGCTTGCAGGAGAGAGGTAGATAAAAGAGCAAGGAAGGTTAAGGTTTTGATTAATTTAAAAGGCATAATTATTTATTTACGTTGAATAACTTTTTGAGAAGCAGTAACAATTGCTTCTTTATTTAATCCATATTTATCCATCAATTGAGCTGGAGTACCCGATTCCCCAAAGGTGTCTTGTGTAGCAACAAACTCTTGAGGTGTAGGTTGGTTTAAAGCAAGGACACGAGCAACGCTTTCACCTAGTCCACCCATATAGTTGTGTTCTTCAGCCGTTACAATACAACCTGTTTTAGCAACCGATTTTATGATGATTTCATCATCCAAAGGTTTGATGGTGTGTATGTTGATTACTTCAGCACTAATGCCTTGTTCATTTAGGATTTTGGCAGCTTCGAGAGCCTCCCAAACCAAATGCCCCGTTGCAACTATAGTGACATCAGTTCCTTCTTGTAATAACAATCCTTTACCAACTTCAAATTGCTGATCAACGGGAGTGAAATTAGCAACAGAAGGTCTTCCAAAACGAAGGTATACTGGACCTTCAAATGCTGCAATTGCAATAGTAGCAGCTTTGGTCTGATTGTAATCACAAGTATTGATTACGGTCATTCCAGGAAGCATTTTCATCAATCCAATATCTTCTAAGATTTGATGGGTTGCACCATCTTCACCTAAAGTAACTCCGGCGTGAGAAGCACAAATTTTTACATTTTTATCAGAGTAGGCAATCGATTGACGGATTTGGTCATATACTCTTCCAGTAGAAAAGTTAGCAAAAGTACCTGTAAAAGGTATTTTTCCTCCGATGGTCAAACCTGCTGCAATTCCAATCATATTGGCCTCAGCAATTCCAATTTGGAAAAAGCGTTCTGGATTTTCTTTGATGAATTGATCCATTTTAAGAGATCCAATCAAATCAGCACAAAGTGCTACAACATTAGGATTGGTTCTTCCGAGTTCTGTAAGACCAGCTCCGAATCCTGAACGGGTATCTTTAGAACCTTGATTAATATATTCTATCATAATATTTTCTTTCGTATTCCTGCAATGCAGTATTTAATAATCTCCTAAAGTTTCTGGATTTTGAGCTAAAGCAATAGCCAACTGCTCATCGTTTGGTGCTTTACCGTGCCAAGCGTGGGTGTTCATCATAAAATCAACCCCATTACCCATTTCTGTTTTCAGTAAAATACAAATCGGTTTTCCTTTTCCAGTCATCGATTTTGCTTCTTTTAAAGTAGCAACGATTTCCGTAAGGTCATTTCCATTTTCAACAGTCAAAACATCCCATCCAAAGGCAATGAATTTTGCAGATATGTCTCCCATAGGCATTACAACATCTGTAGGGCCATCAATTTGCTTTTCGTTGAGGTCAATGGTTGCAATAAGGTTATCTACTTTTTTCCCAGCAGCATACATAATTGCTTCCCAGTTTTGACCCTCTTGAAGTTCACCATCTCCCAGGAGTGTATATACTAAATGACTATCGTTGTTTAGTTTTTTTGCTTGTGCAGCGCCAAGAGCAACCGAAAGACCTTGTCCAAGTGAACCAGAAGCCATGCGGATACCTGGTAAACCTTCATGTGTTGTAGGGTGACCTTGTAGTCTAGAGTTTATTAGACGAAAGGTGTTGAGTTCCTCAACAGGGAAGTATCCTCTGTGTGCTAAAACACTATAAAAAACAGGAGAAATATGCCCGTTAGAAAGGAAGAATACATCTTCATTTTCACCGTTAATGTCAAACCCTTCTTTGAGGTCCATTACTTCGTTATAAAGACTAACCAAAAATTCTGCGCAGCCAAGAGATCCTCCAGGGTGTCCAGAATTTACTTTGTGAACCATTCGTACAATATCTCTGCGGACTTGAGAAACGGTTTGTTCTAGAGTTGTTTGTGTTTGCATGTATTTTAATAATATATAGCACAAAAATACACCTTTGTTTATGGCAAGCAAACTTATCTGTAATACTTATTAACGGCTTCTTCAACATTTTACTAAAATTTAAATTGAAGCCTTTCCTTAGGGGCAAGTTCGTTATATTTGCCCATATTTTTTTATTTATGAAATTTGAACGTACTGCAAGCGATCCAAACAGTAAAGCCCGAGCGGGTTCGATTACTACGGACCATGGTGTTATAGAAACTCCGATTTTTATGCCTGTGGGCACAGCAGCTACTGTAAAGGGTGTACATCAACGTGATTTAGATCAAGAAGTAAATCCTGATATAATTCTTGGTAATACCTATCATTTATACTTACGCCCCAAGACAGAAATCATTCAACAAGCCGGTGGGATTCACAAATTCATGAATTGGAAAAGACCAATTCTCACTGATTCAGGAGGTTATCAGGTGTATTCTTTATCTGCGAATAGAAAAATAAAAGAAGAAGGTGTCAAATTCAAATCGCATGTCGATGGGTCTATGCACTTTTTTACTCCTGAAAACGTAATTGATATTCAACGTAAAATCGGAGCAGATATCATCATGGCATTTGATGAATGTACCCCATATCCATGCGATTATCGCTATGCAAAAGCATCTATGCACATGACGCACCGTTGGTTGGAGCGTTGTCTTACTCAAAACGAGAAAAGTCCACTGTTATACGATTACGCTCAAACTTTTTTCCCAATAGTTCAAGGAAGCGTTTATAAAGACTTAAGAACACAATCTGCCGAATATATAGCAAGTAAAGGAGCTGAGGGTAATGCCATTGGTGGCCTCTCTGTAGGCGAACCAGCTGAAGAGATGTACGGAATGACCGAAATTGTTTGTGATATTTTGCCAGAAGATAAACCTCGATATTTAATGGGGGTTGGTACACCGATTAACTTACTCGAAAATGTAGCTTTGGGCGTCGATATGTTTGACTGTGTGATGCCAACACGGAATGCCAGAAACGGGATGCTCTTTACTGCAGATGGCACCATTAATATTAAAAACAAGAAGTGGGAAGACGACTTTTCTGTTATTGATGCAGCTGGCTATACATTTGTTGACACGGATTATTCAAAAGCGTATCTTAGACACTTGTTTAAAGTAAATGAAATGCTAGGGAAACAAATTGCTACCATACATAATTTAGGTTTCTATTTGTGGTTGATGCGCGAAGCTAGAAAAAGAATCATTGCAGGAGACTTCTATAGCTGGAAAGAACAAATGGTAAAAAACATGGATAAACGTTTATAGTTTTGTTGAAAAAAATTGACCTCTACATAATTAAACGCTACATAGGAACATTCGCTGTAATGATTCTCCTCTTTATCCCTATTGGGATAATGGTTGATGTAGCCGAAAAAATTGATAAGTTCAAAGAAAAAGAAGTACCACTCGAAGCTATCATCGATTACTATTTCGATTTCATGTGGTATTTTGGTAATCTGCTTTACCCAGTTTTTCTTTTTTTAGCAATTATTTGGTTTACCTCAAAACTTGCAAATAATTCTGAAATAATTGCAATTTTAAGCTCAGGCGTTTCTTTCTATAGGTATTTAAGACCTTTTCTTATTGCGGCCTCAATAATTGCTTTGTCTGCTTTTTTAGCAGGAATGTATATCGTACCAGAAGCAAGTAAAGGCTTCAAAGAATTTAGCCACAAATACATTAGTCGAAAGAAAAACGACCGGACAACTTCTAACTTATACAAACAGATTAACGATAACGAATTCATTTATGTGAGTAGCTACGATCCCAACCGTAAACGAGGAAATAATTTCACCTTAGAGCATTTTGAAGGTGAGCAAATGAAATTCAAGATTTTTGCCCAAACCATTCGATGGGTCGAAAGTGATACTACTTTTAGACTAATCAATTACAGAAAGCGAACGTTCACAGAAAATGATGAGATTTATGTGCAAGAGAACCGAAAAGACACCCTTTTTGGTTTCGAAATACAAGATCTCGCTCCTTTAAATTACTTAGCCGAAACTCTCTCGCTGGGAGATTTGAATGAGTTTATCGCTGAAGAAGAACGCAGTGGGTCTGCTTTGATAGACGTTCATTTACTCGTTCGACACAAACGATACAGTATTCCCTTATCCGTTTTTGTATTAACCATTATTGGGGTTGCAGTTTCTTCTTTTAAAAGAAGAGGAGGAATGGGAGTAAATCTTGCCTTTGGAATTATAACAGGGTTTACATTTATATTTTTCGATAAAATTTTTGGGGTTTTGGTAGACAAAACCGACATGTCTCCTGCAGTTGGAGCTTGGTTACCTTTAGGCGTTTTCGGACTCCTTGCAATCGTATTATTAGCCAATGCTAAACGCTAGATCCAAAAGTCTGATCCACCTTCATATCTTAGTTTTTATTTGGGGATTCACCTCCATTCTAGGGGCTCTTATTCAGAAAAATTCCTTTGAAATTGTATGGTTTCGTGTAGTAATTGCCTCCGGGTTTATTGCTACTTACTTTTTATTTTATAAAAGAAAATTATTCAAAGTTCCACCCAAGGCAATGCCTTATTTTATTTTAGGGGGACTACTCATTTCAATTCATTGGATTTTATTTTTTCATGCCATAAAAATATCTTCTGTATCGGTAACCTTGTCCGTATTGTCCTCCGCATCTTTAATGACTTCCCTTTTGGAACCGCTTTTTTATAAAAGAAGAATCCGACCCTATGAAGTCTTTTTTGGAGCCTTTGTAGTGCTAGGGCTGAGTATGATTTTTAAAGCAGAACAAGATGCTTCTTTAGGGATCTATATTGCATTACTATCAACACTTCTTTCGGTTCTGTTTACATTGCTCAATGGGAAGTTGATTGAACACTATGAGGCAACTACAATTTCTTTTTACCAACTGTTAATGGGGAGTTTGGCTCTATCCATTTGGATGATTTTCACAATGGAAATTCCTGAAGACTTTTTTGTTTTTGAAAACTACGATGCCTTGTGGATGTTCCTATTGGCCTCGATTTGTACAGCTTACGCTTTTATTGCATCTGTAGAGATTATGAAAGAGCTATCACCCTATACGATTATGATTTCATTGAATATGGAACCCGTATATGCCATCTTATTTTCAATTTATATTTTTGGAGAAAAAGAAATCATGAGTTTTAATTTTTACATAGGTGTTATGATTATTCTTGTTTCTGTAATTGGAAATGGAATTTATAAAGCACGCAAATCAAAAAAAACTAGTTCCAATTCCTAAAAATTTATACTTTAGCCCTCAAGAAAACCATTATGGAATATTTAGATTTTGAACTCCCGATTAAAGACATTGTTGAACAGCTCGATAAGTGTAAAATTATTGGAAATGAAAGCGAAATTGATGTAACTGATACTTGCGATCAGTTAGAAAAAAAATTGATTGAAACTAAAAAAGAAATATACGAAAACCTGACTGCATGGCAACGTGTACAAATGTCGCGTCATCCTTCTAGACCCTATACTTTGGATTATATCAAAGGGATTTGTGGAGATACTTTTTTGGAACTACATGGCGATCGTAATGTAAAAGATGATAAAGCCATGATTGGTGGTCTCGGTAAAATCGGGAATCAGTCCTTCATGTTTATTGGTACTCAAAAAGGATACAATACGACAACCCGTAAATACAGAAACTTTGGAATGGCTAATCCAGAAGGATACCGAAAAGCCCTTCGCTTGATGAAGTCTGCCGAAAAATTTGGAATACCAGTTGTCACGCTTATTGATACTCCGGGTGCTTATCCTGGTTTAGAAGCAGAAGAACGTGGACAAGGTGAAGCTATTGCACGTAATATTTTTGAAATGATGTCTCTTAAAGTACCTGTTATTACCGTAATAATTGGAGAAGGCGCATCTGGTGGAGCTTTGGGGATAGGAGTTGGTGATCGTGTGTATATGCTCGAAAACACCTGGTATTCTGTAATCTCGCCAGAATCCTGTTCTTCTATACTTTGGAGAAGTTGGGAGTATAAAGAACAAGCAGCGGATTCTCTCAAGTTAACTGCTACGGACATGAAAAAATCTAAGCTGATCGATAAAATAATAAAAGAGCCTCTTGGTGGTGCTCATTATGATCGCGAGCTTACTTTTAAAACTGTTCAAGATGAAATTCTAAAAACGTTTAAAGTTTTAGACAAGTTAGAAGCACCTGAATTAATTAAAGCTCGAAGAGCGAAGTACAATGAAATGGGCATCTTCAACGACTAATTTTAGCTTATTAACAAAATAAAATAGTTATACACCCCCTTTTGTTTACACTTGTGGTATATCTCCACTTGTCTATACACTCGAGTTTTCTCGTATTATAATTACTTTCGATTCATGGAAAAAAGAAACCCTGTTATTGCACCAGCTGTATCTGCTGGAAACCTTGTTAATCTTGAAAGAGGAAAGATCCCTCCACAAGCGGTTGATTTGGAAGAGGCTGTTATAGGTGCTATGCTAATCGATAAAAAGGGAGTTGATGAGGTTATTGATATCTTGCAACCTGAGGCCTTTTACAAAGAAGCTAATCAGCATGTCTTTACTGCGATTCATACCTTATTCGAAACCTCAGAGCCAATCGATTTGCTTACTGTATCGGCTTGTTTACGCAAAATGGGTTTACTCGAAAAAGTAGGTGGTGATTTCTATCTTGTACAACTTTCTAAAAAAGTATCCACTTCTGCCCATATCGAATTTCACGCCCGTATCATTTTGCAGAAATTCATTCAACGCAGTTTGATTAAAATCTCAAACGAAATTATTGAAGACGCCTACAAAGATTCTATTGATGTATTCGATTTGTTGGATGTTGCAGAATCGAAGCTGTACGACGTTACACAAGGGAATATCAAGAAGTCTTCGGAGACAGCTCAAAACTTAGTTATACAAGCTAAAAAACGTATTGAAGAGATCGCAAAGCGCGATGGCTTGAGTGGTGTTGCTACAGGGTTCGAAAAGTTAGATGCTTTAACCTCGGGATGGCAACCCTCGGATTTAATTATTATTGCTGCACGTCCGGGTATGGGTAAAACCGCCTTGACTCTTTCGATGGCTCGAAATATTGCGGTTACAAAACAAACTCCCGTTGCTTTTTTCTCCCTAGAGATGTCTTCTGTTCAGTTGATCACACGATTGATTTCTGCCGAAACAGGACTTTCTTCAGAAAAACTAAGAACCGGAAAACTAGCCAGTCACGAATGGGAACAACTCAATGTGAAAGTTGGTGACCTAGAACGTGCACCCTTATTTATAGATGATACACCTTCCTTATCTATTTTTGATTTACGTGCCAAAGCGAGACGTTTGTCTTCTCAACATGGAATTAAACTGATCGTTGTAGATTATTTGCAGTTAATGACAGCAGGAACATCGAATAAATCTGGAAACAGAGAACAAGAAATTTCAACCATCTCTCGAAATCTAAAGGCTTTAGCCAAAGAATTGGATATCCCTGTTATCGCTCTTTCTCAGTTATCTCGGGCAGTAGAGACTAGGGGAGGAACTAAACGTCCTTTACTATCTGACCTTCGTGAATCTGGAGCGATTGAGCAAGATGCTGATATTGTATCTTTTATTTATAGACCAGAATACTATGGTATAGATGAGTGGGATGATGATGAGCGAACGCCTTCTGAGGGTCAAGCTGAATTTATTGTAGCAAAACATCGTAATGGTGGATTGGATAATATACGCTTGAAATTCATCGGCCATTTAGGGAAGTTCGATAACTTAGAAAGTTTTGACTCTCCTTTTGAGTTTCAGTCCAAAATGAATGAAGCTCCTATAAACCCTAATTCACTTCCAAATCCAAACGATGCGTTCGGAGATGACGATGATGATATGCCCTTTTAGTTCAAATAAATTCTTTCAGTACAAGACAAAAAAAAATCAGCCAATTGGCTGATTTTTTTTTGAGTACTAATAATGAGTAATTATTTTATTTTGTCAACGACAGCTTTGAAAGCATCTGGATGATTCATTGCTAAATCTGCTAAAACCTTACGGTTTAATTCGATTCCATTGTTCTTTACTTTACCCATAAATTGGCTGTAAGACAATCCGTGAAGACGTGCTGCAGCGTTAATACGTGTAATCCAAAGAGATCTGAAGTTTCTTTTATTGGTTTTTCTATCGCGGTATGCATAAAGCATTGCTTTGTCTACTGCGTTTTTGGCTACCGTCCATACGTTTTTACGGCGACCGAAATATCCTTTTGCTAGTTTAAGGACTTTTTTTCTGCGTGCTCTTTTGGCAACTGCGTTTACTGATCTTGGCATAATTTTTCTGTTTTGTTATAGGCGGTAGTATAAACTACACTTTCTTACTTTGTTGCCCATAACAGGGTTAACATTTGTTTGAACCTAAGCGGAACTAAGTTATCGCAAACGTAATTGCTGCTTGATACTTTTTACATCGTTTTCATGAACCAATCCCGAATGAGTCAATTTAAGCTTACGCTTTTTTGACTTCTTCGTTAAGATATGACTCTTAAACGCATGCTTTCTTTTGATTTTACCAGTTCCGGTAAGCTTGAATCGCTTTTTGGCACTGGATTTAGTTTTCATTTTCGGCATTCTATTGTTATTAAATTAGTACTCGTTTCTTATTTCTTCTTTGGGCTAATGAACATGGTCATACGTTTTCCTTCTAACTTAGGAAGTTGCTCTACTTTTCCAAGATCTTCTAGATCTTGTGCTAAACGGAGTAACAAAATTTGACCTTGTTCCTTAAAAACAATCGATCTTCCTTTGAAAAACACAAATGCTTTGAGCTTTGCGCCATCCTTCAAGAATTTCTCAGCATGCTTTTTCTTAAACTCATAATCATGCTCATCGGTTTGTGGACCAAAACGAATTTCTTTGATGATTACTTTAGTTGCCTTAGATTTAAGCGCTTTGTCTCTTTTCTTTTGTTCGTATAAAAACTTCTTATACTCAAGAATTTTACAAACAGGAGGAGTTGCATTTGGTGAAATTTCCACCAAATCTAATTCCAATTCACGTGATAAAGCGAGGGCTTTGTTTAAACTATAAACACCTACTTCCACATTCTCTCCGACCAAGCGAATTTCTTGTGCGGTGATTTTTTGATTGATCTTATGGGGATCAACTTTGATTACACGTCCTGGACGATTGGTCCTTTTTCTCCGTATTGCTATGACTCTCTTTTTTTAGTTAAACTTCAAATTTAGAAATAGTCTTATCTATCTCCGTTTTTATATTTTCAATGAAGGAAGCGGTACTTATGCTGCCTATATCTCCTTCTTTTCGTTCGCGTACAGAAACGGTTCCGTCAGCGGCTTCTTTCTCTCCTACGATGAGCATGTAAGGGAATTTACTCAATTGTGCGTCTCGGATTTTCTTACCAATAGTCTCATTTCTATTATCCACGAGGGCGCGAATTTCGTGATTTTCCAGTTCATTTGAAACTTTTTCGGCGTATTTTTCATATTTCTCACTCACAGATAGGATAATTACCTGTTCTGGAGTCAGCCAAAGTGGGAAATTTCCACCTGTATGCTCTAATAATATGGCAATAAATCGCTCTAAACTACCAAATGGTGCTCGGTGAATCATTACCGGTCTATGCAATTCATTATCACTTCCTTTATAAGTAAGTTCAAAACGTTCTGGTAAATTATAATCTACTTGTATCGTTCCTAGTTGCCATTTTCTGCCTAAAGCATCTTTGACCATGAAATCAAGTTTTGGGCCATAAAAAGCAGCTTCACCATATTCGATTACATAATTCAATTCTTTCTCTTTTGCAGCATTGATGATTGCGTTCTCTGCTAAATCCCAATTGGAATCTGACCCAATATACTTTTCTGGCTTGTTTGGGTCACGTAGCGATACTTGGGCCGTGAAGTCTTCAAAACCTAAAGAACTGAAAACGTATAATACTAAATCAATCACCCGTTTGAATTCTTCATCCAATTGATTGGGCATGCAAAATATATGGGCATCGTCTTGAGTGAACCCTCGCACACGTGTAAGACCGTGTAGCTCTCCACTCTGTTCATAACGATATACGGTACCAAACTCAGCGTAACGCTTAGGCAGGTCCTTATAACTCCATTGACGGGCATTGTATATCTCGCAATGGTGTGGGCAATTCATTGGTTTTAGTAAAAACGTTTCTCCTTCTGCGGGAGTTTGAATTTCTTGAAAACTATCTGCACCATATTTTTCGTAATGACCAGAGGTCATATACAACTCTTTATTTCCAATGTGCGGAGAAATTACTTGCTCGTAGCCGGCTCTTTTTTGAGCAGCCTTCAAGAAGTTCTCTAGGCGTTCTCTTAGCGCTGCTCCTTTAGGTAACCAAAGAGGAAGGCCTTGCCCTACTTTTTTAGAAAAAGTAAATAGATCAAGCTCTTTCCCTAGTTTTCTATGGTCTCGCTTTTTTGCTTCTTCCAAAAGTTCCAAATAGGCGGTAAGCTCTTTTTGCTTTGGAAAAGAAATTCCATAAATCCGAGTAAGCTGTGGTTTGGTTTCGTCGCCTCTCCAATATGCGCCAGCAACTCTCAGTAATTTTATTGCCTTTATGAATCCGGTGTGAGGTAAATGTCCTCCACGACATAAATCAGTAAAATCGGCATGATCACAGAACGTAATGGTTCCGTCTTCTAGATTTTCAATCAATTCAACTTTGAAGGGATTGTTTTCTTCTTTATAGAAAGTTAAAGCGTCTGCCTTGGAGGACGAACGCATTTTGAATTCAAACTTTTGACGGGCAAAGATTAAGAATTGATCTTCAAGTCCTTTTAAATCGTTTTCAGAAAACGAAAGATCTCCAAAATCTACATCATAATAAAAACCATTTTCGATTGATGGGCCAATCGTTAGTTTAGCTTTTGGATAAAGTGCTAAAATTGATTGGGCTAATATATGGGCAGAAGAGTGCCAAAAAGCAGCTTTTCCTTCATCATCATTCCAGGTAAAGAGTTTTAAATCTCCACTAGCATCTAGAGTTGTCGAAGCTTCAACGATGGTGTCGTTGAATCGAGCAGAAAGTACATTTCTGGCTAATCCTTCGCTAATATCTTTAGCTACATCTAAGACAGTTAGATCGTTTTCGTATTTACGAACAGATCCATCAGGAAGAGTAATTGCGATCATACTTTAATTTATAAGCTGCAAAGGTAATGTGTTGTACTTCTACAAACAATAACCTTCCTCATTAATCCTGTTTTTTTTTCTTATTTCCCAAAAGCCCAGATACTAATGTAGAAATACCTAAAAAACCTAAACCTATGGCAAGTAAAAGTAACACAATACCTACTGCCAATACGGGCCAGTACATCGGGTGTCCTTCGTTTTTAAAAGCTTGCATTATTACAACGGGAGCAATAAAACAAAATCCAATTCCCCAAAATATTTTTCTAAACCCTTTTTGTACGTTTTCTTTATTCATTTGCAGTGTAATGATCAATTGCTTTTCTAATACTTTTGTGTTTGGAAAGTAGGGTAGTGGCATCTTCTTGCCCAATCGAAAGTTGTTCTTGGATAATTGCGATGGCACGCTTTTTAAGTTTAGCGTTTGTCATTTGCATGTCTACCATCTTATTTCCGCGGATATGGCCCAACTGAATCATGGTTGCCGTTGAAATCATGTTTAAAATTAATTTCTGCGCGGTTCCGGCTTTCATACGTGAGCTACCTGTTACAAATTCTGGTCCTACAACTACTTCAATTGGAAAATCCGATACAGAGGCCAAAGGACTGTTTCGATTACACGAAATACATCCAGTTGGAATTTGGTGTTCTTGTGCTTTCCGAAGAGCTTCGATTACATAGGGTGTAGTTCCAGATGCTGCTATTCCAATTACAATATCATTGGATGAAACACCATGCGCTTGTAGATCAATCCAACCCTGATTGGTGTTATCTTCCGCATTCTCGACGGCTTTGTAAACGGCCGTTTTTCCTCCTGCAATAACCCCTACAACCTGTTCCGGATCACTACCAAAAGTTGGAGGACATTCAGAAGCATCTAAAATGCCCAATCGACCACTAGTGCCCGCACCGATATAAAACAAACGGCCACCATCTTGGAGTTGCAATACAACTTTAGATATTAACGCCTCAGTTTGTGGCAATACTAATTCTACCGCAGTTAGCACCTTTTGGTCTTCTTGGTGAATACCTTGAAGCAATTCTTGAATCGATTTTTGTTCGAGCTTATCGTGTAAGGAATCTTGCTCAGTAGTTTTTGTAAAAGCCATTTTTAAAATTAGTGGTTTATTTCAAAACAAAGCAAAAAAAAACTCCACAATGTGGAGTTTTTTAAAACGTATTAAGAAAGTTTCTTATCGAGATTTTCTTTTAAAGCGGCTAAAAAGCCTTGCGTTGTTAAGTAGTTGGATTCATTCAATTTTTCTCCGTGAATCAAAACGGCTAAATCTTTAGTCATTTTTCCACTTTCAACAGTTTCTACACAAACCTCTTCAAGAGCGGTACAGAAATCAATTAACGCTTGATTTTCATCCAGTTTCCCTCGGTGAGCCAAACCACGTGTCCATGCGAAGATGGAAGCAATTGGGTTGGTTGAAGTTTCTTTTCCTTGTTGGTGTTGTCTGAAGTGACGTGTTACTGTTCCGTGAGCAGCTTCTGCTTCCATTGTAATTCCATCAGGAGTTACTAGAGTAGAAGTCATCAAACCTAAAGAACCAAATCCTTGTGCAACAGTATCCGATTGAACGTCTCCATCATAGTTCTTACATGCCCAAACAAAGCCTCCGCTCCATTTCATACATGCTGCAACCATATCATCGATTAGTCGGTGCTCATAAGTAATACCAGCTTCTGCAAAAAGATCTTTGAATTCTGCATCAAAAACTTCTTGGAAGATGTCTTTAAAACGCCCGTCATAAGCTTTCATGATGGTGTTTTTTGTAGACAAGTATAAAGGCCATCCTTTGTCTAAAGCACGGGTCATACATGAACGAGCAAATCCATAAATAGAACTATCGATGTTGTACATAGACATAGCAACTCCGTTTTCTTGAAAGTCGTAAACTTCCCAAGATTGCACATCACTTCCGTCTTCAGGAGTGAAGGTCATTGTAAGTTTACCTTTTCCTTTGATTACCGTATCTGTTGCTTTGTATTGATCTCCAAACGCATGACGTCCAATACAAATTGGTTTTGTCCATCCTTGTACATAACGAGGTACATTACTCATTATGATGGGTTCTCTAAATACAGTTCCACCAACAATATTACGAATGGTTCCATTAGGAGAGCGATACATTCTTGTTAAATCAAATTCAACTACACGATCTTCATCAGGAGTAATTGTTGCACATTTAATTCCAACATTGTGTTTTTTGATTGCCTCAGCTGCATCTACAGTGATTTGATCATTGGTTTCGTTTCTTTTTTCGATACCAAGATCGTAATACAATAATTCAACATCTAAGTAAGGTAAAATCAATTGTTCTTTGATGAATTTCCAAATGATACGAGTCATTTCATCTCCATCAATTTCAACTACCGGGTTGGCAACTTTTATTTTTGACATTTGTTATGTTTTAGGATTCTACTCTGGAGGAACTCTCCGAGAATAAAGGAAGGTTAAATTCAGTTCATAAAAAAGGTCGCTAATGCGACCTTTAAAATTTTATTTGTATTGACGCTCTTTGATACGTGCTTTTTTACCACGTAATTCTCTAAAGTAATAGATACGAGCTCTTCGAACGCTTCCACGTTTGTTGATTTCAATTTTTTGAAGGGCTGGAAGGTTGATTGGGAAGATACGTTCTACACCAATTTCTCCAGACATTTTTCTAATCGTAAAGGTCTTTGCTAAGCCAGTCCCTTTGATTTGAATAACAACACCTCTGTAAAACTGAGTTCTTACTTTTTCTCCTTCTCGGATTTCGTAATAAACAGTGATGGTGTCTCCAGCTGAAAATTCAGGAAATTCTTTCTTTTCGATGAATTGGTCCTGAACAAAATTAATTAATGATTCCATTAGATATACTTAAATAATTATAGCTAGTAACATACACGATTTTCGTCAGAGGTTACATTGCGAGTGCAAAAGTACCAATTATTTTATTTTCGCTTTCCTTTTTTAAGAAAAAAATCAAAAAAAAGCACTTTTCAAAAATTAATGACCTCTAAACCACTTTTTTTAACAATATGACAACCATCTGAAGTAAAGGTGTAGGGCGTTTTTAGAATTTGATCTCCACGGAGGGCAACAAAATCAATACGCTCTTCAATATTTTTGGTCTGAGGAATAGAATTGTCGTCTAGAATTGGATAATATTGATCTTTTGAGTTATAATCTTCTAATCGTAAAGTATCCCCAGTTGAAAGGCGTAGACTGTAAAAGTCATCTAAAACTGTTCCAGAAACGGTAACAGATTCCGTAACGAATATTAAAGTACAAACCAGTAAGTCTTCATCTGGAGTGTCTGTAGGGTTTTTTTTACACGACATAAAGAAGAGCGGAAGCGCTATTATAATAAAGAGGAGGTGTTTTGATTTCATAATTAGTCTTCTAGTAAGTCTGGGCGTAGTTTTTGGGTTCGTTCAAAAGCTTGTTCCTCTCTCCAAAGCTCTACTGCTGGTGTATTTCCAGAAGTTAGAATGGGGGGAACTTCCCAGCCTTTGTAACTTGCTGGTCGGGTATAAATAGGAGGTGCGAGTAAATTATCTTGGTAGCTATCGCTCAATGCAGAAGATTCGTTTCCTAAAACTCCAGGAATCAATCGGATGATGCTGTCGCAAAAAACTGCGGCTGCAAGTTCACCACCTGATAATACAAAATCTCCAATCGAAATTTCTCTGGTAATAAAATGATCACGCACACGTTGATCCACTCCTTTATAATGTCCGCATAAAATGATGATGTTCTCTTTAAGCGAACATTCATTGGCAATCGGTTGATTCAATTGATCTCCATCGGGAGTCATATAAATAATTTCATCGTACGTGCGTTCCGCTTTCAGTTTTGTAATACACTTGTCAATTGGTTCAATCATCATAACCATTCCGGCTCCGCCGCCAAAAGGCGCATCATCTACTTGTTTGTATTTAGATACCGTATAATCTCTCGGATCATGAAAAAAAACTTCTACTTTTTCTCCTTCTATTGCACGCTTTAAAATAGAAGCTTCGAACGGGCTTTGGAGTAGTTGAGGGAATAAGGTAATGATGTCGATGCGCATAAGGAATATTTGAAATGCAAAGATGCGGCTTTTTTTAAACTAACCAGAGTGATCACCCTTGAGAATAAGCTCAAAATAATATTACCTTCTCCTGAAAGAAATTCGTTCTTTTTCCCCATTAGGACTCAAATATTCTAAGTTTTGAATGTTATTCCGATCAAACTTTCTCAAGTCATCGATGGAACTCAACGGCTGTTCGTTTACCTTCAGAAGTACAGAGTTCGGTCTTATTTCATACATGTATGCTCCCGATTCAAGAACCCGAAGCCCATAGTCTAGGTTCATTTCCTTTTTTTCTTCAGCAGTAAAATTTTCAATAGTCATCTGCATAAAACGTACTTGGTTAATCACTTCTAAAGTAACTTCGGTTGTTTTTGCTTCCCCATTCCTGTAGTATTCAACAGTAACTCGATCTCCAGGATGCTTGCTTTCGATGTACCCAGTCAGGTCTGAAAAGGTTTTTATCTTGATGTCATCGATCTGAGTGATTATGTCTTCTTCTTTTAATCCTGCTTTTTCAGCTCCCATCCCTTTTTGAACTTCTCGAATGTAAACACCTTCCAAAAGGCTTAAGTTTTCAGAGGCAACTAAATCTGGGGTTACTGGCGTTCCAAAAATACCAATCAATCCTTTTTTAACGCTTCCAAATTCCACTAGATCTTCGAATACCTTACGAGCAATATTACTTGGAATAGCAAAAGAATACCCTTCGAAGCCACCACTCATTGACGTGATTGCGGTATTGATTCCAATTAATTCTCCAGATGTATTTACCAACGCACCACCGCTATTCCCCATATTGACTGCTGCATCGGTTTGAATATAGGATTGATTTTTACTATCACGATCATTCAAATCTCTAGATTTTGCACTGATGATTCCGGCTGTTACTGTAGAGTTGAGGTTGAATGGATTCCCTATGGCTAAGACCCATTCTCCTATTCTTGTCTGATCGGAATCTCCAAAGTATAAGTAGGGTAATGGTTTGTCGGTATCTATTTTTAAGACTGCAATATCGGTTGCTGGGTCAGTTGCGACCAGTGTTGCTTGATATCGCTTATTGTCATTTGTTGTTACCTCAAGCTTTGTTGCGTTTTCAATAACATGATTGTTGGTCAATACATATCCGTCAGGAGAAACGATAACCCCCGATCCGGTTCCTACACGTGCTCTTTTGTCTTCTCCTAAAAAGTAATCTAAGTAGTTGTCGGAAGAACCATTTGCAGTATTCTTTATATGAACCACTGCCCCTATGCTTTTGTTAGCCGCAAGGACAAAGTCAGTTGGTGCCGCATTTATAGCTTCGTAATTAGAAGAAAAATTCATTGGCGCAATTGGAGCTATTGCTGCCTCGATAGTTAATTTTTCTGGACTATAAAAAGAAATGAAAAACATAAAAGTAAGCCCTGAACTGATTAGGGATACTAAACTGATTTTAAGAATTGCTTTCATAAGATTTAATATTTAATCTAAAATTAGAAAACTGTTGGCGAGTTTTTAATCTGTTTAACGTGCTTTTAACACCCTTTCTAACAAAAAATATTGTGTAAATTTGTTTTTCATATGGAACAAACTTTTTACAAATATCAAGGTACAGGGAACGATTTTATTTTAATCGATGATCGAACCAATGTTTTCCCGATAAAGGACGTCTCCTTGATAGGTAAACTTTGTGATCGTCGTTTTGGGATTGGAGCAGACGGATTAATTTTAATTCAGAATGCTGCTGCTTCAGACTTCAAGATGGTTTATTTTAATGCCGATGGGAATGAAAGCACTTTATGTGGTAACGGTGCACGGTGTACAATTGCTTTTGCAAATTTCTTGAATTGTATAAAGGACAGAACAACTTTCGAAGCTGTAGACGGTTTGCACAGCGCACATATCGTTGGTGACATTATTTCATTGCAGATGCATGATGTAAATGAAATTCAGGCTTTTGAAAACCATACCTTTTTAGATACAGGTTCTCCTCATCATGTTCAAATGGTCGAGGAGTTGAAAACGTTTGACGTTTATGCAAACGGGAAAAGAATACGCGAAGGATCTCCCTATTACAAGGCAGGTACAAACGTTAATTTTGTAGAGCAATTAGCTAAAGATCAGTTTGCAATAAGAACCTATGAAAGGGGAGTAGAAGACGAAACACTATCTTGTGGAACAGGAGCAACTGCAGTTGCTCTGGCAATGCATCAGAATAAAAAAACAACGGCAACGAAGATTAAGATCAATGTTCAAGGTGGTATTTTAGAGATTCAATTTGAGACCACTGACAAAGGGTATTCTCAGATTTTTCTTTCTGGACCAGCAGAACAAGTTTATAGTGGAACCATTAAATTTTAGATGTGCACAAAACCTGCAGCTTACGGCTATTAGAGTCTTCAGATCTTGAATTTTTAGAACGTATTGAAAACGATACGCGCTTGTGGAAATATTCGAATACAACGGAGCCTTATTCAAACCAGGTTTTGGGAATCTATATTCAAAATGCAAAGCAAGACGTTGTCGACGTAGGTCAACAACGTTTTGTGATCGTAGATTCGAATTCCAACAAGCTCGGCTTGATCGACTTATTTGATTATGAACCAAAGCATGCACGAGCGGCTGTCGGGGTTGTGATCGTCGAAGAACACAGAGGTATGGGATATGCTAAAGAAGGATTACAGTTGTTAGAAAAAACGGCTATTCAAAAATTAAACCTGCATCAACTCTATGCAGGAGTATCGATAGAGAATGCTCCAAGCCGTGCTTTGTTTAAAGCAGCGGGTTATGTGGAAACTGCTATCAAAAAAGACTGGAGTTATTACGAGAATCAATTTCACGATGAAATCATCGTTCAAAAGTTTTTAAATGTACAGAAAAAAAATAATTAGTGTAATATTACTTATGGGTATGGCTGTAGGAGGCTATTTTACATACACTTTCTACCGTGTATTTTTTAAGCCCAATACAGCATTCACAAATTCGGAATCCTATGTGTTCATTGGAAATGATTTTAGTTTTCAGGATGTTGTTTTAGAATTGGAAAACCTGCTGATATCGACCGATGATTTTCAGCTTGCAGCTCGTAAAAAAGGATATATAGAGCGTGTTAAAGGAGGGAAGTTTGTGCTGAAAAAGGGACTGAACAATCATGAAATTGTAAATGTTTTACGAGGAAAGAACAGTCCGATAAAAGTAGTGTTTAATAACCAAGAACGTTTGGAGGATTTAGCCGGACGACTGGCTCAGCAAATCGAGGCAGATAGCCTGTCTTTACTCAATAGCTTTCGAGATTCTACGTTTTTAGATACCAATGGTTTCAATCAAAAGAACGCACTCGCCATGTATTTACCAAATTCCTATGAAGTGTTTTGGAATACTTCGGCCGAAAAATTTAGAAACCGCATGCTCAAAGAATACAAGCGTTTTTGGGATCCCAAACGTTTAGAGCAAGCAAAGGCTATTGGATTGACACCGGAAGAAGTTATTTCGCTTGCAGCAATTGTCCAAAAAGAAACTGTGCAGGTTGAAGAGCGAAGTAAGGTTGCTGGTGTATATTTAAATCGTTTGCGTAAACGAATGCGATTAGAGGCTGATCCTACTGTTATCTATGCGCTGAAAGAGAAGTATCAAAATTTCGATACGATTATCCGTCGGGTGTTAAGAAAAGATTTGAAAATTAAATCTCCGTACAATACCTACAAAAATAAAGGTGTTCCTCCTGGACCAATTACAATGCCCGATATCAATGCAATTTATGCAGTATTGCAAGCAGATTCGCATAAGTACTTATACTTTGTTGCAAATCCCAAACAACCAGGTTACCATACTTTCGCTACTAACTACCGACAGCATCTTCGTAACAGTAGAGCATATCATCGTTGGATTAATAGCCAAAAGCTATACCGATAAGGGATCTTTGTGAATGATGAATATTGCAGGGCGTTTATGAAGGTCCAGTTTTATTTTTTTCCATTGCTGAACAGTAAACGTCTTTATGTATTCGGTAGGAAGAGAAATATCACAAGCAACACATACTTCTGTATTCCGATCTAGTATTTTGAGTAAATCTTGTAGTAATTGATCGTTGCGATAGGGGGTCTCTATAAAAAGTTGCGACTGGTTGTAGTCGTATGACTTTTTCTCTAATTTTTTAATTTCTTTTTGCCGCTTTGACTTGTCGATGGGAAGATATCCGTTGAACGCAAAATTTTGTCCATTCAAACCCGAACTCATTAAAGCAAGTAAGATTGAAGATGGCCCTACTAAAGGTCGGACTACTATATTCTTGCGATGCGCCATTTTGACGATCTCTGCTCCAGGATCTGCAACACCTGGGCATCCGGCATCAGAAATAACGCCCATGGTAATACCCTCTTGAATCGGGTCAAGGTAGGTGAGGATTTCCTCTGGTGAAGTGAACTTATTTAATGGATACAGTTGTAAAAGACTCTGATCCTTTTTTGGACTGATTCTTTTGATGAATCGCCTGGCATCTTTTTCGTTTTCAACAATAAAATGTGTAACCTCTTCAATTACTTTCCGAACCGTCAACGGTAACACTTCCATTGGTGCATTTTCTCCTAAAGGGGATGGGATTAGATATAAGATACCCTTTTCTACAGGCTGGTCTACTGATTCCATGATTCTATGATGTTTTTACAGGCTTTTTCAATTTTATCAAAGACAATTTCAAATCCTTGATCTCCTCCATAATAAGGGTCTTCAACTTCATCTGATTCCAACAGAAGGCGAACTTTATTGCGATTCGATTCTGTTTTGGCCAGTTTTAGAACATTGTTTAAGTTCTCATGATCCATCACAAAAATGTAATCAAAAGCATCAAAATCTGCGGCGATGAATTGTCGCGCTTTTTGATTTGCGATATTAATTCCTCTTGCTGCAGCGATTTTAATACTTCTAGAGTCAGGAGTATTTCCAGTGTGATAGTTTGCTGTTCCAGCTGAGTCTACGATTATTGAATAGTCTTTACTTAGATGTTCGAAAACTCCGTGTGCAAGTGGGGGTCGGCAGATGTTTCCAAGGCAAACCATAAGTACATTACCTTTTTTCATCTAAAAGAAAAGTTATAGGGTTAACTTTTGATTGAGATCTTCAACGTATTTTCTGAATTGTTTGTCGGTAAACGTTAGGTTGTCAACGGTTTTACAAGCATGTAAAACGGTAGCATGATCACGTTTTCCGATTTGACTACCAATACTAGCTAAAGATGCCTTGGTGTATTTTTTAGCAAAATACATGGCCAACTGTCTTGCTTGTACGATGTGACGCTTTCTTGTTTTTGACTGTAATGTTTCTACATCCATTTGGAAATATTCGGACACCACTTTTTGTATGTAGTCTATAGAAACTTCACGTTTGGTATGTTTAACAAATTTTTCGACAATCTCTTTGGCCAATTCAAGTGTGATTTCAACTTTATTGAAAGAAGATTGTGCGATTAATGAAATGATGGCACCTTCGAGTTCCCGGATATTGGATTTGATGTTTTTTGCAACATATTCAATAATTGGTTCTTCGATGATTACACCATCTCGATAGAGTTTGTTTTTTAGGATCGAAATACGAGTTTCAAAATCTGGTTGCTGTAATTCAGCTGAAAGTCCCCATTTGAAACGAGAGAGTAAGCGTTGCTCAATATCTTGCATATCAACTGGAGCTTTATCCGAAGTAAGAATTACTTGCTTTCCGTTTTGATGCAGATGATTGAATATATGGAAGAATACATCCTGCGTACCTGTTTTACCAGATAAGAACTGTACGTCATCAATGATTAAAACATCAATGATTTGATAGAAGTGTATGAAATCGTTTCTTGTATTTTTCTTAACCGATTCGATGTACTGTTGAGTAAATTTTTCTGCTGAGATATAGAGAACGGTCTTGTCGGTATATTTTTCTTTTATCTGAACACCTATAGCGTGCGCTAGATGTGTTTTTCCTAAACCAACATTTCCGAAAATAAGTAACGGATTGAACGAAGTCCCACCTGGTTTGTTAGCAACAGCTAATCCTGCTGAACGTGCCAATCGGTTAGAATCGCCTTCTAAGAAGTTTTGGAAATTATAATTTGGATTGAGTTGAGATTCAATTTGTAGGTTTCGAATCCCGGGAATAACAAAAGGGTTTTTAAGTTCTGCATTAAGAGAACTTAAAGGTGCCTCAACATTTTGAGCTAAAACTCGAGATTGTTGAGAACTTGGAATACTTTCAGTAAAAGGTTGTTTATTACCCAGCGTGTTCTCCATTTTAATTACATAGACCAAACGTGCATCTTCACCTAATTCTTGCGTAAGAGCAATCTTAAGCAATTTTACATAGTGTTCTTCAAGCCATTCGTAAAAAAACTTACTGGGTACCTGAATGCTCAAAGCTTTATCGGTTAGCTTTATGGGTGTGATTGGCTCAAACCAAGTCTTGTATGCTTGTGGTTGAATATTGTCCTGTATAAAGGTCAAACAGTTATTCCAAGAAGATTGAGCAGTCTTTTGCATTAAGGTAAATAGAAGTAATTCTGATGGTGTATTATCCCGTTGATAATTATAATACAAATATTGAGACTTTTTTTTTAAAAAAAAAGTCCATTTGCTATTGATTATAAAGTTTTTTTTTCGCAAATTATAGGGCATACACACATACCAGATGACATACATTAAAAAACAATTTATTTCCAAACCAATTCTCGTTCGATATGGCGAAACCGATCAAATGGGAATTGTACATCACAGTAATTATTTACGATATTTTGAAGTGGCTCGCCTTGAATGGCTTACTGCCCTTGGCGTATCTTATACTTCAATGGAAAAACAAGGAATAATCATGCCCGTTATTGATGCAAATCTATCTTATAAAACCTCTGCACTTTTCGATGACTCTTTAATAATCCATATTGAATTAGATGAAATTCCTAAAGTGAAAATTAAATTTTCTTATGAAATCAGAAACCAAAAAAATCAAGTTGTATGTTTAGGCACTACATCTCTGGCGTTTTTGAATTCCGAAACGAGAAAACCAATTCGTTGTCCAGAGAATTTTACTGCTCTTTTTCGAGATTAGGAAGTATTATTTCTAAAATGTCTCCTTCGATGAGGTTACTACTTTTTTGTTTTCCTTTTAAAATAGGCTTCTTTATACCTTCGTTCAATACTTTTGGCGAAGTAAATATTCGAGCCTCATCCCATAAACCAGAATCAATAAACCCTTGAAGGGTTTTGCTTCCTCCCTCGACTATTAAGGATTGAATGTTTTTTTGGTGTAATAAAACACAAAGATGTTCAAGGGGTTTTTTAAAGTCTGATATTACAACCTCTTTAGTGGTAGCACTTTTTTTAGTTGAAAAAATTAAAGTATCGAATTCATCTAGGAGAACATTCGACTCTTTGGGTATTCTGCCTTGAGGGTCGAGAACAATTCTTAAAGGAGAACTTCCCTGAACCTTCCGTGTTGTAAGACTGGGATTGTCATCGATTATAGTTTGCACCCCAACCAAAATACTTTGTTCCTGTGATCTCCAAAGATGACTGAAGGTCTGGGAAGATTTATTACTTAGCCAAACAGGCTCTTTTAGCGATCTGTTCTGTTTTAGTGGAGCAATAAAACCATCGGTGCTTTGTGCCCATTTTAATATTATATAGGGTCTTTTCTTTAAATGAAAAGTAAAAAAACGTTTATTGATTTCTTGAGCCTCTTGTTCTAAAACTCCAACAAGAACTTCGCATCCTGCATTTTTTAGTTTTTCGATTCCAGCACCATTCACCAATTTAAACGGATCGAAACAGCCAACAACAACACGTGGTATTCTTGAAGACACAATTAAGTCGCTACAAGGCGGAGTTGCTCCCTGGTGATTGCATGGCTCAAGATTTACATATAAGGTGCACATTCCTAAGATAGACTTGTCTTTTAGGTTTTGTATGGCATGTACTTCGGCATGAGCTTCTCCTTTTTTTTGATGCCATCCTTCACTTACTATATTTCCTTTGTAAACAAGAACACTTCCAACTAAAGGGTTTGGGTACGTTTGCCCAAGACCTAATTTTGCTAGATCCAAGCACCGTTGCATAAATTTTATGTGAATAGGATCTTTTTTATTCATGCTAAGAATTGAAATAGTATTATTTTTAGAAAGTATAAAAATACTAAAGAATTGAATGAAGAGGATCATTATTAGAGAAGTATTAGAAAAAGATAATGCTGACTTGGCTTCTGTGATCAGACAAGTACTGGTCGAAATAGGAGTTCCAAAAGTGGGTACTGCTTATGCTGATCCAGAATTGGATTATATGCACAAAACCTATTTGAAAGAGCGCGCTGCTTATTTTGTTTTAGAAAAAAACGGAATTCTCATCGGAGGTGCAGGGATTGCACCACTTCAAGGAGGCGATCCTTCTGTTTGTGAATTACAAAAAATGTACTTTCTGGCTGAAGCAAGAGGAAAAGCTTTAGGAGAAAAAATGATTGATCATTGTTTGCATTACGCAAAAGAACAGAACTTCGAAACCTGCTATCTAGAAACCTTACCTTATATGAAGGCCGCTCAAAAACTGTATCTCAAAAAAGGTTTTGAATATATCGATGGACCGATGGGTTCTACAGGCCATACTTCTTGTAATGTTTGGCTTACTAAAAAACTTTAAATGACATTAATTGAATTTAGATCTTATTTCAGGGCTCAATTAAAGGATGTTTATGTTCTCGAAGAATGTGATGATTTTTTGAAACGTCTTATACAGGCTTATTTTAAATGGGAACCCATTAAAATCGGCTTAGATCCAAATTACAGACTTTCCTTAGTCGAAGAAGAAAAGCTGAAGTTAGCTTTGATTGAATTGAAAAAAGAAAGACCATTACAGTACATTTTGGGAACTGCTTATTTTTTAGATTTAGAGCTAGAAGTTAATACTGCTGTTCTAATTCCCAGGCCCGAAACAGAGGAATTGGTTCATTGGATTTTATCAGATGAGGATAAACTAAATCCTTTAACAATATTGGACATAGGTACGGGGAGTGGTTGTATTGCTATTTCTTTAAAAAAAACCGCCCAACTATGGAATGTCGCAGCGCTGGATGTTTCAGGACAAGCACTCGATGTTGCGCATAGAAATGCCAGTAAGAATGAAGTTTCCATTCAATTTCATCTTGAAGATATCCTTGATAAGAAACAGTGGCTGATCCCTTTAGATGTTATTGTTTCAAACCCTCCTTACGTTGTACCTTCAGAAAAAGAGCAGATGTTATCTAATGTTTTAGATTACGAACCCGATTTGGCACTTTTCGTACCAGAAGAAGATCCGTTACTTTTTTATAAAAGAATCATCGAATTTGCACACCAAAATCTAAAACCCTCTGGAGCGCTTTACTTTGAGATTAATCCTATTTTTGTTGACGAACTTGTAACTATTTTAAAAAAGTTTACCTTTGATTCTGTTGAGGTTCGAAACGATTACTTGAACCGTCCAAGGATGATTAAAGCCATTAAAAGTACCATATAGCATAATGAATGTCCAAGAAAAAATAGAAGGCTTACGTTCAAAATTACATGAGTATAATTTTGAGTATTATGTAAATGATACAAGCTTGATAAGCGATTTTGAATTTGATCAATTGATGAAAGAGCTTCAAGACATAGAAGCACTGCACCCTGAATTTTATGATTCAAACTCGCCTTCACAACGAGTTGGTGGTCAAATCACTAAAAACTTTGAAACAGTAACACATGCAGAGCGTATGTATTCTTTAGGGAATACATATTCTGAAGAAGAGATTAGAGAATGGGTAGATCGCATCATTAAAAATCTAGAAGGGAAAACACCAACATTTACCTGTGAATTGAAATATGATGGAGCATCAATTAACTTGACCTACGAAAAGGGTGCTTTGCTCAGAGCAGTAACACGTGGAGATGGAACTCAGGGTGATGATGTTACAATGAACATCAAAACCATTCCAAATATTCCTCTTAAGTTACAAGGAGATTTCCCTGATTTATTTGAGATACGTGGAGAAATTGTAATGCCATTGGCAGGTTTTGAAGCGCTGAACAAAAAACGAGTTGATGCAGGTGAAGAGCCTTATATGAACCCTAGGAATACAGCTTCTGGGTCATTGAAGCTTCAAGACAGTAGCGAAACGGCTCAACGCCCGTTGACCTGTTTGTTGTATGCATTGGTTGGCAAAAATCTTGGATTTAAGAGCCATTATGATGCTCTTGTTGAAGCGCGTTCATGGGGCTTTACGGTTCCAGACACTTTAGTTCAAGCAGATTCTATAGACGGTATTTTGCATTATATAAATGAATGGGAACACAAAAGAGATCAATTGCCGTTCGAGATCGATGGGATAGTAATTAAAGTTAACGACTTAAGAGACCAAGAGCTTCTTGGTTTTACTTCAAAATCTCCACGATGGGCAATTTCTTATAAGTATCAAGCCGAACAGGCGAGTACAACTCTTGAGACCGTAAGTTATCAGGTAGGAAGAACAGGTGCTATTACTCCGGTTGCAAATTTAACTCCTGTATTACTTTCAGGCACGACTGTTAAACGGGCTTCCTTGCATAATGCAGATCAAATAGAGAAACTAGATTTACGCTTAGGTGATCGTGTTTATGTAGAAAAAGGAGGGGAGATCATCCCCAAAATAGTTGGTGTTGATCATGCCATGAGAGGATTAATAGAAAATCGAATTACCTATATAGATAGCTGTCCAGATTGCGAAACTACTTTGGTTCGAATTGCAGGCGAGGCACAGCACTATTGCCCCAATATTACTGGATGTGCAACTCAGATTATTGGAAAAATGCAACACTATATCGGGCGAACAGCAATGGATATAGAAGGTTTGGGAGGCGAAACAGTAGCCCTGTTGTTTAACGAAGGCTTGGCAAATAATATAGCAGATTTATATGCGCTGAAAGAGGAAGCGTTATTGCCCTTAGAACGTATGGCCCAAAAGTCAGTTGACAATTTATTGTTAGGGATAGAAGCTTCTAAAAAACAGCCTTTTGCAAAAGTGTTGTTTGGACTGGGTATTCGTTTTGTCGGTGCTACTGTAGCCAAACGACTAGCGTCACATTTTGGTTCCATGTCCAAGCTGATGCAAGCGACAGAAGAAGAGCTGATTGCTGTTGATGATATAGGCGTTCGAATTGCTCAAAGTTTGGCGCACTATTTTCAAATTCCAAGTAATCGAGAATTAGTGGAACGATTAACTCAGTTTGGTGTCCAAATGGAAAATGAAATACTTGCTTTAACTTCAAATGCACTAGATGGAAAAAACATTGTAGTTAGTGGTGTTTTCGAAACACTGTCTCGAAATGAACTTAAGGCAATGATTGAGGAGCATGGAGGTAAGGTTTCGAGTTCAATTTCTTCGAAAACCTCTTTTATTGTTGCAGGAGAAGGCATGGGGCCAAGTAAAAAAGTTAAAGCAGAGAAGTTAGAAATCCCCCTGATGACGGAGTCTTCATTCATGAATTTGTTAGATTTATAACACTTCAAGCCTTTTTTAAACAAAAACACTATTTTATTATGTTGGGACTGGGGTTTTGGTATTTTTGTATTTCAAAATTAGACAGGTTTGATAAGTAAACTTTTACGCAAGTGGGTTTTTGAAAAAGAGTTGGGCAAAAGTACGTCCAACAAGCAACTTGATGCATCTTTTAAAATCAACAAGATTGCAATTATCGTTGATCCCATTACAGCGGTAGACAGTAAATTCTTTTTAAACCTTGCCAAGATGTTTAAGATTTCAGAACTGCAAATCAGTTTACTATTGTTAAATAATAACTCTGAATTAGAAAAACAGTATCAACAAATTTTCAACCCACAAGAAGTCAATTTCTGGGGAAGTTTTAAAGGAGATCTGTTGAGTTTTTGTGAGCCTGAGTACGATTTATTAATTAATTATTACAACAAGATTGATTACGATTTTTCACTCATAAGTGTAAGAACGAATCATAAATTGAGTGTTGGATTTTCGGGAGCTGATGCCAGAATCAATGATGTTGTATTTGATTTTGACCCAAAGGATAAAGAAACCTTTAAAAAGGAATTATTGAAGTATATGACTATTTTAAATAAAATATAAGTGGAATTTTTAAAAGGATCTGGAGTTGCTATGATTACTCCTTTTGATGAAGAAGGACGAGTAGATTACCATGCGGTAAAACGTGTTGTTGACCATATCATCAGTGGCGGTATAGACTATATTGTATTAATGGGAACTACCGCTGAGACTGCAACATTAACATTGGAGGAACGTTCAAAGGTTGTTGCGTTGATTGTTGAGGTTAACGATAATAGAGTTCCCTTGGTTTTAGGGATAGGAGGAAATAATACGCTAGCAGTTATAGACACAATTAAACAAACCGACCTTACAGCCTTCAAAGCTCTATTGTCTGTATGTCCTTATTATACGCGTCCAAGCCAAGAAGGAATTTACCAGCATTTTAAACACATTGCATCGGCTGCTTCTATCCCAGTAATCTTATATAATGTTCCAGCTCGATCAGGAGTTTCGATATCGAATGAAACATCGGTTCGTTTGGCAACTGACTTTGCTAATATTATTGGAACTAAAGATGCTTCAGGTGACCTAGAATCTGTAATTGCTCTTTTAGATCTTGTTCCTGATGGCTTTCATGTGATTTCTGGAGATGATGCATTAGCATTGCCAGTTGTTTTGTCTGGTGGATCTGGAGTGATTTCTGTTATTGGTGGAGCACTACCCATTCAAGTTTCAAAAATGATTCGCTTTGCTTTAGAAGATCGAATAGACGAAGCTGCGGTATACCACAATCAAATGCTTGAAATGATTGATTTGATTTTTCAAGAGGGCAATCCTTCTGGGGTTAAAAATTTATCAAAGCAATTAGGCCTTTGTACGGATAATGTTCGTCTTCCATTGGTGCCTGCATCAGAATCATTATGTACTGCAATTTCAGAAGCTAACAAAGTATTCCTTTAAGCTTCGACGTTAAAATTTTGACAATTAATAGCGGGAGTTTTTTTTAGCAGTTACATTTGAATTTTAATAGCTCACATTGATTATATTTTAGTAGTTTTGCATCATGTTTTTAAAAACCATCAAATTAACAGTAGTTTTTGCGTTATTTCTTTCATTCTTAAGCTGTAGCGATTACCAAAAAGTACTCAATAATCCGGATACTAACCTGAAGTATAAAGCTGCAGAAGAGTATTATAAGTCTGGATCTTATAAAAAAGCAAACCGTCTTTTTGAACAAATCGTTCCTTCATATAGAGGAAAGCCTCAGGCACAAAGAATCATATTCTTCTATGCTAACACTTATTTTCAAATAAAAGACTACAATCTAGCTGCTTATCAATTCGAGAGTTTTGTAAAGTCATACCCTAAAAGTGATCGCCTACAAGAAGCATACTTCATGTCTGCCAAGTCATACTATATGCTTTCCCCTCGCTCTAGTCTTGATCAAGAAGATACCTACAAGGCAATTGATAAATTACAGATATTTTTAGACAACTATCCAGAGAGTGAGTTTAGTGATGACGCCAATACGCTAATCGCTGAATTACAGGTTAAATTAGAGAAAAAATCTTTTGAGATTAGTAAAAAGTACTACATAATTCGAGATTATAAAGCTTCGATGAATTCGTTTGATAATTTTATTAGCGATTTTCCAGGAACTCAATTTAAGGAAGAAGCACTATACTATAAATTCCTTTCTAACTTCGAATTGGCAATAAACAGTATCTTTACGCTAAAGAAAGAGCGCTTGGTTGAAGCCCAAGAAATTGGAAACACCCTTTTACGATACTTTCCGGAGTCTATATTTTTAAAAGACATTGACAGGAAATTTAAAAATATAGAAAAAGAGCTTACCCTCATAGATCAACTCACAACAAACACAAAATAGCTAGGATGACAAAGTACAGAGAATCAAAAGCACCCATTACGACAATAACCTACGATAAAAATTTAGTTGAAGGAGAAACTGATAATATTTACGAAGCATTATCGATCATCTCTAAACGTGCGATGCAAATCAATTTAGACATTAAAAAAGAATTGCACGAAAAGCTTGAGGAATTTGCTACACATAACGATAGTTTAGAAGAGATCTTCGAAAACAAAGAGCAAATTGAAGTTTCTAAATTCTATGAAAGCCTTCCAAAGCCACATGCATTGGCAGTAGAAGAGTGGTTGCAAAATCGCGTATACCACAGGAAAACAGAACAATAAAGGATATGTCTTTGTTCAGCGGTAAGAAAATTCTCTTGGGTATCTCAGGAGGAATAGCGGCTTACAAAACTCCTATGCTCGTTCGAGCTTTTATTAAACAAGGTGCGGAGGTTCGAGTTATTATGACCCCTTCCTCCAAAGACTTTGTTACCCCATTGACACTTGCTACGGTTTCTCAAAACCCAGTTTACTCCTCCTTTATTGCTGAAGATCAAGACAACCCACTTTGGAATAACCATGTCGAAATGGCACTTTGGGCAGATTATATGCTCATCGCTCCTGCCACTTCCAACACCTTATCTTCCATGGTTCAGGCACGTTGTACCAATTTATTATTAGCGGCCTATCTTTCTTCACAATGTGAGGTTTTCGTTGCTCCGGCAATGGATTTAGATATGTATGCACATCCAGCAAACCAAAAAAACTTATCAACTTTAACCGAGTATGGTGTTGTTGTACTTCCTACTGAAGAAGGTTTCTTAGCGAGTGGCCTACAAGGTAAGGGGCGTATGCAGGAGCCTGAAGACATTGTGTCTTTTATGGGAAATCATATTTCTAAAAACCTTCCATTAAACGGAAAGAAAGTAGTGCTCACTGCTGGGCCCACCTTTGAAGCTATAGATCCTGTCCGTTTTATTGGAAATAATTCTTCAGGTAAAATGGGATTTGAACTGGCTAAGCAAGCTGCAGCACTTGGAGCTGAGGTTATCTTGATCAGTGGACCATCTGCATTGAATGTAGATCACGCTAAAATTACCGTTATACGAGTTACCACAGCTAACCAAATGTTCGAAGTTTCTAAATTACATTATACAGATGCCGATATTTTTATAGCATCTGCTGCTGTTGCCGATTTTAAGCCAGATACCAATGCGACTCAGAAAATAAAAAAAGAAGCAGGTTTCAGTCAAATAAACCTGGTACCAACTCCCGATATTCTTGCCCATCTGGGTGCTACTAAACAGAAACAATTTTTAGTTGGGTTTGCTCTTGAAACAGAAAATGAACTTGAAAATGCTCACGGTAAATTAGAACGAAAGAATTTAGATGCCATTGTGCTGAACTCATTGAATGATGCGAATGCCGGTTTTGGTGGAGATCAAAATAAAATCACTTATCTTCAACCCAATACCAAACCAATTGCATTCGAGTTAAAAACAAAGGCTGCTGTTGCAATAGATGTTTTTGACCAAATCTTACTCGCTTATGAAAAAAATTCTTAACCTATACACTCTTGTTTTTCTTTGTACCCTTGGGAATGCCCAGGAGATTAATTTTGAAATAGTTGTTAATTCGGATTTAGTCAATCAAACCAATCAGCAAGTTTTTAAAACTCTGGAAACAAGTATAAATGAGTTCATGATTAATAAAACTTGGACCAATCAGGATCGAGCCAATGAGGAACAACTCGATTGCAGTATGGTGCTCAATCTTACCGGTTACAGCGGAACTCAATTCGAAGGAACACTTCAGGTACAGATTCAACGTCCAGTTTATAACACCAACTTTAAAACACCCATCCTCAATCACTTGGACAAGGATATTAGCTTTAGTTATCAAGAATTTCAACCCCTCTTTTACAATACATCAACTTACGAATCTAATCTAGTTTCCTTACTTAGTTTTTACGCTTTTATTAGTTTAGGAATGGAGGCAGATACCTTTCAAGAAAAAGGAGGTAATCCATTTTACGATGTAGCGCAACAAATAGCAAACTTAGCTGGTCAGAACCAAAAAAAAGGATGGAATCAAGCTGACGGAAAACGAAACCGATACTGGTTGATCGAAACTTTACAGTCCAATACCTTTAAGGAATACAGGACCACTATGTACCAATATCATCGCAATGGACTTGATCTTATGACTGAAGATCCTACCAAAGCGAAGCAAAACATAATGAATTCTATTCAAGGGCTAAATCGCTTGTATTCACGAAGACCTAATGCTTTTTTAAATCAAATATTTTTTGATGCAAAGGCAGACGAAATTGTCGACATATTCTCTGATGGGCCCAAAGTAGAATTTCAAAAAACACTCGATTTACTCAATAAAATAGCTCCTTTCTTTGGTCCCCAATGGAAACGCATCAAATACTAAGCAAATTTCTTTAAATTAGCTCGTTTGTGATTTATCTTTGGAATTCATAAACCTCAATTACAGTGCTTACAGGACTTGTTATCAAAAATTTCGCATTAATCGATCACTTAGAAGTTAACTTTTCTGAGGGTATGACTAGTATTACAGGGGAAACAGGAGCTGGAAAATCCATTCTTCTTGGTGGTTTAGGTTTAGTTTTAGGAAATAGGGCAGACTTGTCTACACTCAAAAACGTAGACGAAAAATGTTTTGTAGAAGCTACGTTTTCAATTCAAGATTATAACCTTAAAAATCTATTCGAAGAACTCGATTTGGATTATGATGCGATTACTTTAATCCGGAGAGAGATTTTACCTTCTGGAAAGTCTCGTGCCTTTGTAAACGATAGTCCTGTGAATTTAAATATACTCCAACGCTTAGGGCAAGAGTTAATCGATGTTCATTCACAACATCAAACATTATCGCTAACTCAGTCCGACTTCCAATTGGAAGTGTTGGATGCCCTAGCTAATAATAAAATAAATCTAGATCAATACCAAAATCAGCTTACGCAATATAAAAAAGTAGAAGAACGGTTATTGGAATTAACTGCTTTGCAAGATTCGCAAAAGCAAGATTTAGACTATTCTACATTTCTGTTAAATGAACTTTTAGAAGCCTCCTTAGTTCCGGGGATGCTGACACCTTTGGAAGAAGAAGAGCAAGAATTAATTCATGCAGAAGAAATAGGGTTGAGTTTACTTAAAGCATCTCAAATCATCAATGAAGAACAGATGGGAGTAGAGGTACAGCTGAACGAAGTTCGCTCGGCACTATCAAAAGTTTCTTCTCTTTCTGAAAAACACCTTCCTCTATTCAATCGAATTGAGAGTCTGAAGATTGAGCTACTTGATTTAAATCAAGAAATTCAACTCCAAGCCGAACAAATCGAAGCGAACCCTTCACGCCTAGCCGCAGTTAAAGAAGCACTTCAAAAAATTTATGACTTACAAGCAAAGCATCACTGTCAGGGAATTGAAGAACTGATCGCAATTCGTGAAAGTTTAGATCAGAAAGTGCAATCGACTGCTACCCTTGGGGAGGATTTGATTGGACTGACTGAGGAACGGGATCAACTAAGAATACAAGTACAACAAGTAGCCGAAATTCTTTCGGAGAAAAGAAGAAAAACCATTCCATCTCTAAAAGAAGAACTCGAATCACTACTTGGGATTTTAGGAATGCCCAATGCACGATTCAATATAGACTTACTTCCAAGTGATCGTTTTTTACTACATGGTAAAGATCAACTGGTTTTTGAGTTTTCGGCAAATAAAGGATCTCAGTTTGGAACCTTAAAGAAGGTAGCATCTGGGGGTGAGTTGTCCCGTATTATGGTATCTATCAAAGCTATATTGTCTCGTTTCAAAACATTGCCTACCATTATTTTCGATGAAATTGATACCGGAGTTTCAGGAGAGGTTTCCTATAAAATAGGAGGTGTAATGCACCGAATGAGTCAGTATATGCAAGTAATAACCATTTCCCATTTACCTCAAGTAGCAGCTAAAGGGGCACATCATTTCAAAGTTTATAAAGAAACTATAAATCAGAGTACCTATACACAACTTAAAAAGCTAAAACCTGAAGATCGTATTCTTGAAATTGCTCAAATGTTGGGTGGAGAAGAAATTTCTGAAACTGCGATTCAACACGCCAAAGAATTATTGAATTAACGTATCTTTACTAATTATTAACCAAATTATATACATATGTCTCGTCAACTTTTAGCTGGGAAAAGAGGAATCATTTTTGGAGCACTTGACAATCAATCCATCGCATGGAAAACTGCAGAAAGTGTTCATGAACAAGGCGGTCAAATAGTATTGACCAATGCACCTGTAGCACTTCGAATGGGTACAATTAATGAGCTCGCTGCACAAGTAAATGCTCCCGTAATTCCAGCAGATGCGACTTCAATCGAGGACTTAGAAAATTTAATTGATAAAGCAGTTGAACACCTTGGTGGTCCATTGGATTTTGTTTTGCATTCTATCGGAATGTCTGTAAACGTTCGTAAAGGAAAACACTATACGGACCTGAACCATGACTGGATGACTAAAGGATGGGACGTATCTGCGGTATCATTCCACAAATTACTGCAAACTTTATACAAGAAAGACGCAATGAGACCCGGTGGGAGTATTGTAGCATTGACCTATGTAGCCGCTCAACGTGTTTTTCCAAATTATAATGATATGGCGGACAATAAGGCTTATTTAGAGTCTATTGCACGCAGCTTTGGATACTTCATGGGTAAAGACAAGCAAGTTCGTGTAAACACCATTTCACAATCTCCTACGCTAACTACAGCTGGACAAGGGGTTGAAGGTTTAGATGGCTTTTTAAATTATGCAGAAAAAATGTCTCCCCTTGGGAATGCATCTGCAAAAGAATGTGCCGACTATACGGTTATGATGTTCTCTGATTTTACAAGAAAAGTAACCCTTCAGAATTTATTCCATGACGGAGGATTCTCCAACACAGGAGTAAGTCAAGAAGTTATTGACATGCTTCAAAAAGAATAGTATAAATCTATGGAACAACGATTCCCTTTTCTCAACTCTTTGCAAGATTTTTCATTGGAAAGAGGGAAGACGCGTTCGTTTTTGATTTTTTTAGCGCTTTCTTTTTTGTTTTGGATGATCACCAAGTTTTCTAATGAATACACCGAGATACTCACTGCTGAAGTAGGATTTGATAACTTCCCTATGGGGGTTGTTCCTTTATCCGATACAAGCTCGGAAGTTCAGTTGACTTTAACCGCATCTGGGTTTCAATTGTTGTATTATAATTTTTTTGGAACTTCAATAACCCTAGATTCAGGGAAAGGTGTTTTTGAAAATGGAAATGCTTCGATTCCGTTGCAATTGAGTATTCCTGAAATTCAAGAGCAACTTTCTGGAACAACCAAAATCCGAACGATTTTCCCAAATATGGTGTATTTTAATTATTCTCAATTGGACAATAAACGACTACCAATTGCCCTACAAAGAAGCTTGAATGTAGCTGCTGGTTTTGGAATTGCTGAGCCCTTGGTTTTTTTCCCGGATAGTATTAATGTTATTGGAGCGTCGAATGTACTCGACACGCTCAAAACTGTATTTATAAATACGCCAAATAAAACAAATCTAAAAAAGTCCTTCACAGATCAATTTAATTTGCTAAACCCAGCACCAGAGCAATTGGAGTTTTCTGAATCTGAAACGAGTCTTAAGGTTGTTATTGATCGGTTCTCCGAAAAAACCATTAAGGTTCCCATCAGTCTCTTTAATGTGCCTGATTCTATTGCTTTGAAATTGTTTCCGAGTAATATAAATCTTACTTTTTCTGCCAGCCTAGCTAAGGTTAAAGCGATTACGGCATCAGATTTTATAATTTCCTGTGATTTCAAATTATTAAAAGCTGGCGATGAATCAGTGGAATTAAAATTAATTGATGCTCCGAATCAATTACAAAATTTACGTTGGAGCCCCAAAGAAGTCGAATATTTAATCCGCAAATAAGTATGCCAAGAATCATTGGACTTACAGGTGGGATAGGAAGTGGAAAGTCGAAGGTTGCTCTTCGTTTCTCAGCTTTGGGAGTACCGTGTTATATAGCCGATGACAGGGCTAAGGATCTGTTGAATACTTCTGCTTATCTGAAGGATGCTGTTTGTAAAGTGTTTGGACCTGAAAGCTATTTAGATGGTGTTTTGAATCGTCCTTACATAGCAAATGTTGTTTTTAAAGATGCTACTGCTCTAGCCCAACTCAATGCATTGGTTCACCCTGCGGTTGCTCAAGATTTTATTGAATGGGTAGCAAAGCAAGAAGCTCCTTATGTAATCAAAGAAGCTGCAATTTTATTTGAAAATGGTGGGTCGAAACTCTGTGATAGTATTATACTAATTACTGCACCAGAAGCTGTACGATTGGATCGTGTTTTGGCACGCGATAACAGTTCAGTCGAAGCCATTCAGGACCGAATGTCGAAACAATGGAGTGATGCACGAAAAATTCCATTAGCAGATTATCATATTGAAAATATGGAGTGGAATGACACGATATTGAAAATCGATGCGATTCATCAAGAATTAATCCAAAAATCTCTTACCAAAGGGAATTAACATTGTTTTAGCAAACTGTTCGCTAATTTATAGTGAAATTTGTATTCAGTAACAACGCTATTTTTTCATGAAAAAAAATTACTTTTTATCACTTGTTGTATTCATGCTCTTGTCCCTTTCTGGGATTATCTTTATTCAAGGGTATTGGATCTATACTTCGATGAGTAATATAGAAGAGGAATTTTCCCTTACGATTCGTCAGGCATTGAGATCCGTTGCAGAAGAAGTACAGGAGCGAGAACTGCGATATTATTTTGATCGCTTTGAAACCGTTATCGATTCGGCAGGTTCTCCCGAAACTTCTGAATTCCGCGATGTGTTTTTGTTTTATGACAATGATGCGCCTTCTAATCTTTCTGCACTTCACGCTTTTGGTATTTTGGAAGAAACTTATAATATTCCGTCAGGTGATTTTGGTGATGTTAACGCTGCAACTCCGAAAATCAAAAATTTTAAAGGCGTTCGAACAACCGCAATTTTAAAGGAAACTTTTGATCGTGAAAACCGTATTTCTTTAACCATTGAAAAGTTGAAAGACTTTGAACGGATCAATGCTTTTGATCAAGCCACCTACAAGAATTTTTTCACCAACATTGCCAATACATTTCCTATTCACAAGCGATTAAATTCTTATGAACTCGATGTGATTCTCAGACGTGCACTTATTGAAAGGAATATCATCACTCCTTTTGAGTTTGGGGTATTTAGTGATGGATTAGCAACTAAAGTAACTTCAAATAATTATGCGGAAAGCCAAAAAGGGCCTCAGTATTCGGTTCCTTTGTTTTTAGAAAATGAAGGCGTGAATACCTACGATTTAGTTGTTTCTTTTCCAGAAAAAAACACTTATCTGCGTTCGTCTATTGTAGGAATTACCCTTTTGTCTTTGGTACTAACTTTATTGATTATCATTGTTTGTTCGTATTCTGTTTACGAGATCGTACAACAGAAAAAAATATCTGAAATTAAATCGGACTTCATTAACAATATGTCGCACGAATTTAAAACGCCTATTGCAACAATTAACCTTGCAATTGACGCACTGCAAAATAAGAATGTAAAGAAGGACGAAGAAAAGGTAGATCGCTATTTGAACATGCTAAGAGAAGAGAATAAGCGAATGCAAGATCAAGTTGAAAATATTCTTATGATTTCACAACTCGATCGAGGGTCAACACCTTTGGATTTACAATCCTTTGCAATGAACCCTTTGGTTGAAGAAGCTATTAGTCATGTTGCATTGATTGTTCAAAGCGAAAAAGGTACCATTACGAGTGATTTGAAAGCCAGTAAACAAAACGTTATTGTCGATAAAAACCATTTCATGAATGTCTTTGTCAATTTGTTAGACAATGCTATAAAGTATTCACTTGAAGCGCCATTAATAAAAGTTCGTACTTTTAATGAAGAAGATGTTTGGGTTTTTGAAATTCAAGACCTCGGGATGGGAATGAATTCGGATACATTGAAATTGATATTCAAGAAGTTTTATCGCCAACAAGGAGGCAATATTCACAACATCAAAGGGCACGGACTCGGCCTCTCTTATGTCAAAAAAATCATTGAATTACATAACGGCACGATTCATGTTAGTAGTGCATTAGAAGTTGGTACCACGTTTCAAATTCGTTTACCAATAGCGACCTCGTGAATCAACGTTTAATTTGAATTAACACCATAGAGAAATGAAAGTAGAAAGTAAAAAAATATTGTTAGTTGAAGATGATCCAAACTTTGGTAGTATTCTTAGAGAATATTTATCGATTAATGGATATGAGGTAACACTTGCGAAAAACGGAATTGAAGGTTTTGAGAAATTTAAGAAAGATATTTATGATCTCTGTCTTTTAGATGTTATGATGCCTTACAAAGATGGCTTTACCTTGGCTAAAGAAATTCGTGAAAAGAACGATGCAGTTCCTTTGATTTTTTTAACAGCTAAAACCCTCAAGGAAGATGTTTTGAAAGGATTTAAGCTTGGAGCTGACGATTATATTTCTAAACCCTTTGATTCGGAAGTTTTACTGGCAAAAATTAAATCCATCCTTTCTAGGAGAGTAGTTCAACCATCCATTGAATCTGAAGAAATTGATTTTACAATTGGCTCTTTTGATTTCAATTCCAAATTAAGAATGCTAACTTTTAAAGATACAGATCCAATAAAATTATCTCCAAAAGAAAATCAATTGTTGCGTTTGCTTGCTTTACATGTCAATGATTTGCTTTCTCGCGAAACTGCATTAAACAAAATTTGGCATGATGATAATTATTTCACTTCACGAAGTATGGATGTGTATATTGCCAAGTTGAGAAAGTATCTTCGAACCGATCCTAATGTTGAAATATTGAATATTCACGGAGAAGGCTTCCGTTTGGTTGTCAATGTTATGGCAGAATAACTAATTGTTTCTCGGGTGAAAATCTTTTAATACCTGACTCAAATGATGGGTGTCTAAATGCATATATACTTCTGTGGTTGTAATGCTTTCATGCCCCATTAGAGTTTGGATTGTTCTTAAATCTGCTCCATTTTCTAGCAAGTGCGTTGCAAAGGAATGCCGGAAGGTGTGGGGGCTAATTTTCTTCTCAATACCAATCACTTGTCCTAACTGACGTACGATTGTGAAAATCATTGCTCTGGTTAGTTTTTTCCCATTGCGATTTAAAAATAAGGTATCCCGATCTTCATTGCTTATTTTGTTTAGTACCCGAACATTATCGATATAAAGTTGAATAAACTTTTTGGCAAATGCTCCTAGGGGAACCAAACGTTGTTTGTCTCCTTTCCCGTTTATCAGCATCATATTTTCATCAAAGTACAAATCTGAAATCTTGAGGTCAACCAATTCACTTACACGTAATCCACTTCCATAAAGCGTTTCAATAATGGCTCTATTTCGATGCCCTTGCGCATGACTAAGGTCAATGTAATCAAGTAATCGCTCGATTTCGGAAAGGGATAATACCGTAGGAAGTTTTCGTCCTAATTTTGGACTTTCTATTAAGTCAATGGGTGAGTTTTTTCGATAGCCTTCAAAAATCAGAAAATTAAAAAAACTCTTTAAACCGGATATCCGACGCGCTTGAGAACGTGCCTCCACTTCTTTCGCTTCTTCGTATAAAAAACGCTGTACGTCCTCCTTAGAGCAGTTCAAAGGCGTGCACGAATCATTCTCTTTATGGAAGATCACTAAGGCTTGTACATCTAGAGAATAACTGTTAATCGAATTGACGGACAAGCCACGTTCAATTTTAAGATATTGTTCAAAATGTACAAGTGCTTGTTTCCATTGCATAAATCAAAATTAAGCATTTTTGCCTTCTTTTATCCGTTCAATGCTAGGGAAGACAATTCTAAAAAAAACTTTACTTACTTTTGTTTAAAATTAGACAAATGAAAATCAGCATCATCAACGGTCCAAACTTAAATCTCCTCGGTCAACGTGAACCGGGTATTTATGGGAATCAAACCTTCGATGCTTTTTTTGAAGAATTGCAAGGCAAATTTCCTCAAGTTATTTTTGATTATTTTCAATCGAATATTGAAGGAGAACTGATCGACCAGTTGCAACAAGTTGGGTTTGCTTCTGATGGTATTATTCTCAATGCAGCTGCTTACACGCATACTTCAGTAGGAATAGGAGATGCTATAAAAGCAATCGACACGCCAGTAATTGAAGTTCATATATCGAATACATTTGCACGAGAAGATTTTAGACATACATCTTATATTACACCCAATGCAAAAGGATTAATCCTTGGTTTTGGAATGGATTCGTATCGTCTAGCTGTTCAGAGTTTTTTGTAGACTAACTGCTAATCTTCGGGAAGCGCATTAAACGCCTGTTTCTTTTCTTCGAACCAATCTTGCATAGCATTAGGAGTTTCCATTAGCAATTGCATTGCCCTCATAGCTTCCAAGTGTGCATCATCATTTTTCTTGAACATTTCTTTTCCGTGTTCGTTGCTGAGGCTTGCCATTTCTTCAAAAGTTGCAGCTCTAAAGGTCTGATCACAGGCACCGCCCAATTGTTTACAGGTCATTGTTTTCATAAGAATGAGTTTTTGTTGTGCCTTCAATTTAGGTAAATTATTTTACTCTAAGAACCTGGTACATGTTCAACATAAACGGACTCACCAGATTCCTCGGATGTTAACCATTCCCATTTCAGATGCAGTTCAATTCTTCCATCGGAATTTGTAGAAACCTGCGCAATGGCTTTCCCAGCTTTGAGTTCATTCGATGAAGTAATGCAATGGTAGAGCATGAGCAATTCGGTAGCAATAAGCTGTCCGATTATGGAACCTTTTAAGACAGTTCCGCCTGAATAGTTTGCAGTAACAAGCGTACCTTCTTGCTTATAATCGAATTATGTTTCTGAGTTTACTTCCCCGTTTTCTGAATTTTCAAGGAGGACAAAGGTTTTGTTGTTGAGGTTAATTTGGGACATTGCTTTTCTTTTTAGAGTCTCATTTTTAATAAATCGGGTTTGAATCCTAATTTGGAATAGGCTTTGATCGCA
>Ga0209711_10000443_pt1 | contig 42288 bp, 20 predicted proteins | sample ArcticOcean_MG_C_7_FD_187441 | JGI IMG/M metagenome (GOLD analysis project Ga0209711, IMG submission 187441) | Marine microbial communities from western Arctic Ocean - ArcticOcean_MG_CB11_88 (SPAdes) (version 2) | ecosystem: Environmental > Aquatic > Marine > Oceanic | place: Arctic Ocean...
CGCGCTCGGTCACTCGATGAAAGCCGACAGTTCTGCGGCCGCGATCAACGTGCTCTACACTCTGGATGGGCTTCGGGGCCTCACCGACCAAGTCCTCAAATCTGGACTCAATCATAGTGAACCAGGTGTCCGGCGACACGCCTTGCGTCTTGCGGAAAACCGCTTCAACGACAGCCCGTCTCTTCTCAAGGAGTCCCTCGACTTGTTCGATGACGAATTTTCAATCGTTCGCCTGCAACTTGCATTATCTCTGGGAGAAAGCAGCGTCGACAGCGCCCTGTCCGGGCTAGCCCACTTGGCCAGACAATACGGAAATGAGACCTGGCTGGACGGGGCCATTCTCAGTTCTCTCGGCGGCCGTTGCGGCCAAATGCTCATGACATTACTGGAGAAGCCGACGGAGCTCGGCCAGGCACGTGGTCTTATCGCGCGACTCTGCAGCGCGGTCGCGACGCGACGCGAGCCGAAAGAGCTTTCCACAACGATCGAGAATATCGCAGTGATCGAAGACCGTGCATTGCAACAGAAGTGTCTCCAGGGACTGCTCGCATCGTTAAAGTCGACCACCAGTATCAACCTCACGCAGAGTGCCCGGGATGCTCTGGCAAAGCTTGCCGTCGGGACAGAGGACGACATTCGAATCTCTGCGCTTGAGTTGACGCGGGTGCTGCAATTGGAATCATCATCCGAGCGAGCGACGCGGCTTAAAACGACTTTCGCGGAAGTGCGCAACCTGCAATTGCCCGTCGAACAGCGCCTCGCTGCCGTCAGGGGATTGAGCGCCGAAAGAGACGTCAGTATCGCTACGGCCCTGCTGCGAGCATATCCGGCCGCCACGCCGACTCTACGCAGGGAGATCCTCAAGAGCGCATTCGCCAGACGCGAGAACTTGGTCGCCGTGATCGACGCTTTGGAGCAAAAGATTTTCGAGGCATCCGCGCTGAATACCATTCAACGAAATTCCCTGCTTGAACATCCCGACGCAAACATCGCGGCACGAGCAAAGAAAGTGCTCGCGGTTCCGCGCTCGGTGGACGAGCGCACAGTAAAGAGTTTCCTGGCGGCGCTTGCACAAAAACGTGACCCGGTCGCTGGGCGAAAAATTTTCAGCCTGCACTGCGCTCTCTGTCATCAAGCACATGGGATCGGCTTTGCGGTTGGCCCGGATCTTAGTTCGGAATTTCGGCGGGCAGAGCAAACGATGGTGCATGATATTCTGGCGCCGAGCGACAAGATTGTCGCAGGACATGAAACCTACACAATCGAGACAAACGACGGCAGAATCACGGTGGGCATCTTGGCCCACGAATCTGCGGGAAGCCTGACTCTGAGCCTACCGGGCGGGCAAAGAGTAGACCTTCTCCGTAAGGACATTCGCTCGCTCAAATCACTTCCAATTTCACTCATGCCCGAGTCCCTTCGCGAGGCCCTCAGCCCCGGTGATGTCGCCAATGTGATCTCCTGGCTGAAAAAACCTCCATTGCGGAGGGTACTCTTCGACGACGACCCGGGGTTTATTGATCTGCTCAAAGAGGGAAGCGGAACTGCCACCATCGTCACCTCGGACACGTATTCCGGATCGGCCTCTCTTCGCCTTACTCCACCCCAACGTTACTCGGTGAGAATTCCGGGTTGGGAATTCGCGATCCGGGAAAACCCCGGCCCCGGAGAGTATCGCTATCTCCGCCTCGCCTGGAAATCACCCAAGGGAAATGGTATACTGATCGAACTTGCCGACAACGGTAGTTGGCCGGCGGCGGACAGCCCAAAGCGTCGATATTTCAGCGGCAAAAACACCACTCCGTGGAAAGCCACTCAAGTGGCCGCCGCAAGCCCTTCGGACTGGACCGTAGTGACCCGGGATCTGTGGAAGGATTTCGGAGATTTCACCCTCACCGGGATCGCTCCAACCGCGATGGGTGGTCCCGTTTGGTTTGATCAGATTGAATTGCTACAGGAGAAGTAGCTGATTTGGTTTATAGTCTGACTACCTCCCAACTCTTGTTGTCTTCAGGAGCTCTCAGGAAATCCTTCTCGACGTCAAGAGCATCCTCGTTCTCGATTCCGCCCCTCCCGCAGCAATATTGACAGCACGTGCGGGCATTTCTATGCTTCCGAAGCATGAAAAAAACGCCCCATTTATACTCATCGGTGGCTTGCTCCCTTCTGTTACTTTCCGCGTTGTCGGCGGTATCCCTTGCCGACGACGAATTGTCCTCGATCGTGGGCGCTCCAGTCTTCGGCAAGCAACGCCTGTTCGACGATCAACGCTATCCGAACGTGGTCGTCACCGTGAAAGGAACAGTCCTGGCCGTCTGGGGTAATTCCGGCGTTGCGGTGCGTCGGAGTGAAGATGGAGGAAAGTCGTGGGGCCGCCCGATCCCGGTGGCCCGTGCCGGTTACCACGGAGGAGGCACGATTGTCGATGCGAATTCGGGAGACATCCTGGTCTTTGTCGAAGAACGGCAACCACCCGCTCCACTTACTCTCTACCGTAGCCAGGACGATGGCCGATCGTGGCAAGCGCAAGCCACTGTTATCGCAAAGGACGTCAACGGAAACCGTCCTTCCATGCATATGAACGAACATGGGATCACGCTAGTAAGCGGTCCTCACAAGGGGCGCCTGCTTCGCCCCTCGCGATACTACGGACCGAAAGATGGCAAAGAGAATTGGCCCCGGCAGTATACCAACGCCATTTACAGCGACGACGGTGGCAAGAGCTGGAAGACCAGTGAGCCTTTCCCCGAGAAGGGAACGGGTGAAGCCGCCCTGGTTGAGCTCGCCGACGGACGGATCTATTACAACACGCGCGTCCACTGGCCCAAACGCCCGCGGAACGGCCGTCGACGCGAGGCGTGGAGTGTCGATGGTGGAGCGTCTTGGCAAAACTGGAAAATCGTCGAAGCGCTTCCAGACGGAGATCAAGGGCGGTCCTACGGCTGCATGGGAGGTCTGGCCCGATTGCCACTCGATGACCGGGACGTTTTGATCTTTAGCAACCTCGATACAAACGCCTCGCACCGTGAGCGCGTGACGGTGTGGGCGAGTTTCGACGGCGGAAAAACCTGGCCCGTCAAGCGACTCGTCGACGAAGGTCGGAGCGGCTATTCGTCACTCGCGGTCGGGCGGGCCGGCACGCTCACCGCAGGGTGGATCTACTTGCACTACGAGCACGATCCGTTCAAAGGCTCCCACTTAGCCCGATTCAACCTCGCTTGGATTCTCGACGGCAAACCAACCGGGGATGGCGAAATGCCAGATCTGAAACTCAAGTGACAGGAAAGGTCGCCCAGGCCTTCAAGTCTTCACATCCGGGATCGTGGAGGTAGAATTTAGTTTTACACGAGCACCGCTTTGTTAGTTTCCGTGCATGTTTGTGTTCGGGATCGCCTTCGTCTCTATTGCAATTTCTTGCGCAGCTCTTGCGGCCCCCATCGAACTCAAGGAGGGCGACGTTGTTGCCTTCGCCGGTGGCACGGATCTGGTCCGGCTCCAAAAAGAGGGCCGCTTTGAAGCGGCCCTCACCGAAAAATTCAAAGCAGCGAGGCCGAGGTTTCGCGATTTCGCATGGGACGGCGATACGGTGAGTTTCCAAACCACCGTGCGCGAACGCTGGCGTCCGGACGCGTTCGGGGGCTGGGGTGACCAGATGAAACGATTCGGCGTTTCCATGGTGATCGTCCAGTTCGGCAAGATCGAATCGCTCGCAGGCAAGGAGGGCCTCAGCGAGTTCGTCGCGAATTACCGAAAGCTTCTCGATCAGCTCGGTGCCGACGGTCGACGGCTGGTCTTGCTCGAACCATTCGATTTTGAATGGGCCCATGCTGATGATGCGGCACTTGAGGACTACCGTGCTGCGGTGCGCGCTTTGGCTGAAAAGCGCGCGATCCCATTCGTGTCCCGAGACGAAATCAAGGCGATGCAGAAGGAGGCTCCAGCGTATCTCACTGCAGCAGTCAAAGAAAAGCACCGCCTGTGGTACGACTACTGGCGGCCGGCGAACTGGAAGTGCCTCTTCGGTGACGATTCGAAACGTATTTTTTCCAATGCTGCCGAAGGCCTGCCGTCGTTCAAACAGGAGTGGGAGACCTTCCCGGCCCTGATCGCTGCTGCCGAGGAGATGATTTTCAAAGGCGAGCTACCCAAGCCGAAGCCGGCACCAAAACGCACGGGGTCAGGCGATGCGGACATCGGCAAAGAGATCGCCCAATTCGAGGTGCTCGACGGGTATGAAGTGAACCTGTTCGCCGACGAGCGGCACGGCGTCGCTAACCCGCTGGCGGTTCGCTGGGATGCGGACGGACGCATGTTTGTTGCCTGCTCCGATGTCTACCCACAGATCGAACCCGGAGTAATGCCGAACGACAAAGTCATCGCCCTGCGCGATCTCGATGGCGACGGTGTAGCCGACGAGTCGAGCGTATTCGCAGAGGGCTTGAGCGTCCCGACCGGCATGGAGGTCGGCGGCGACGGGGTCTACATCGGCCACAACACCGAGCTGGTGCACTTCGACTGGGAGGGCAAGCGCAAGCTCTTGCTCAGCGGATTTGGCAACGGCGACTCACATCAGACGAGCAATGGTTTCGCATGGAGCCCCGGCGGCGAATTGTGGTTCAGTCAAGGCGATGGCATCGAATCGCGCGTTGAGACGCCCTTCGGCGTGTCGTCGCTATTCCAGGCCGGAGTCTTCCGCCTGCGCCCACGCGAGCTGCAGCTCGACCCGCTGCTCGACGACTTTATGGGGCCGGGTAACCCATGGGGCATCGGCTTTGACGACTATGGCCAGAGTTTCGTCATCGATGGCGCCGGCGGTATTTCGTATCTGACCCCGGCGTCAGTGCCAGCTCACCGTCGCCTGCGCCTACCGCGGATTGGCAAACCGGGCGGCTACGCGGGCATCGACGAACTCGGCGATGGCAGCTTTGGGGTGGGCGACTACAAGAAGAATCAGGTCACGCGCTTTCGAACACCGGAGGATGGCGGTGGTTTCAAAGTGGACTTTGTCGAACCGCTGCTGCGTTCGAAGCACCGCAACTTTCGTCCCATCGACGTCAAACTTGGTCCCGACGGAGCGATCTACGTTGTCGATTGGTATAATCCGATCACCTGCCACCAGGACGACTTCTATCGTCACCCGGAACGCGACAAAACCCACGGACGAATCTGGCGGGTCGCGAAGAAGGGCAGCTCTGCGAAGACGCCGAAGCTCACCAAGGCGTCGGAGATTGACCTGATCGCTGAGCTTAAGTCCGACAATCAGTGGCGGCGCGAGAAAGCCAAGCAGGTGCTCGCCGCTCGCAGTCTCAAGAAACTACCCGATACGGTGCGGGAGTGGGAAGGGCGTGACCTGCTTGAAGCGGTTGGACTTGCGTTGTGGTGTGGTTTTGAAGATCGCCCGCTGCTGGAGCGTTTACTCGCGTCCGACGATCATCGCTGCCGTGCGTATGCGGCACGCATTGCCGGCCGATGGGGGCATCACCATCTTCTCGAAATCGCCGCCGTAGACGACCACCCGCGTGTGCGCATGGAGGCGGTGCTTGCCGCGGGGCAGATCCCCGATGCCAGGTCGGTGTTGGTGGCGGCCTCGGTCGCCGAGCGACCAATGGACCGATGGATCGAATACGGATTCAAGCAGGCCGTGCACCACCTCAAGCCGCATTGGGCCCCGGCCTTCAAGCGTGGTGAGCTCGATTTCGGAGATCGCGGTAGGGGCCTGGCGCGGGTGCTCGGCGAAGCTGATTCCAACAACTTGTTAGACGAGATCCGCCGGGTGCTCGAGGTCGGGGGAATCGAGCGCGGGGCGAGAGTGGCTCTTGCTCGTGTCTTGCTGACCGTCGGCGAATCGAAGGACGCCCGCTTCGCGCTGGCGCTGGTTCCGCCGGATGCCGGATTGCTGCGCGAACTCGCCAAGCTCGACCGGCCCGAGTTCGCGCATTTCGATTTACTTGAGAAGGCGCTGGCCGGCGGTAACGATGCCGCGAAGGCTGCGGGTTGGGACTTGGCACGCGCCTGGAAAGAGGAGCAGCTGCGCGGGGCAGCGCGGACAGCTGCCTCGGCGGAAAAGCCCGGCAGTGAACTGCGAGCGGCAGCGATCCGCGCCTATGGTGCGCTTTGGGGCGAGGAGGCGATGGAGCGGCTCAATCAGTATGCGGAAGCCCACGAGCCAGCGGCGTTCGCGGCAATGCTCAACATCGATACCGATGCCGCAGTCGCGCGAGCAGTGGAATTACTGGAGCGCGTCCGGCACACTGGAATCGTCGGCGAAATCTTTGCCGCCTTTGTCGCAAAGCAAGGCGCGGCCGAGAAGTTGGCGGAGCAGCTGGAGGCGAGGTCGATCGATAAAGTGCAAGGGACAATCTTGCGAACCAAATGGATCGCCACCGGGTTCGTCGACGAACACCTCGGCGCGGCGCTCGACCAGCTCGCTGGCGTGCGTGATGGTGGTTATGAGTATAGTGACGAGTTGATCGACCAACTCGTCGTAGCCGCGCGCGTGGGCGATACCACGAAGGGCGAAAGACATTTTAATGCAGCGGTGATGGCCTGTGCGTCGTGCCACAAAGTTGGTGATGTCAGCGGCAGGATTGGTCCCGATTTATCGGCTGTTGGTAGCGGCGTGCCGCCCGAGCGCATCGTGACAGAAGTGCTGTGGCCAAGCAAGCAGGTGAAGGAGGGATTCGCCCTACGGCGTTTTACCAAGAAGGACGGGACGGTCTTGCAGGGCTACGAGCAGAAGAGCCGTAACGAAGGAGTGGTGCTGGTGCGCAATTTCGCGACAGGTGAAATGATTGAACTCCGCGCCGACGCCATCGCCAAGCGCGACACCATCGGAAGTCTCATGCCGCCGACTGCGCAGAGTCTATCGCTGGAGGAGCTGGCGGATTTGTTGGCCTACCTGTTCGGGTTAAATGGCAAATAGCCGCGCTGTGTTTCGTGCCGATAAAAAACATGAAAATAATATTTTAACATTGAACATTCATCCAAGCCCATTCGAAATTTTCCATGAAAAACCTGATAATCCCTCCACTGATTCTCCTATTAGGATTGGCCCTCGTTCTTTCCGCTGACAAAGGGAAGTCGAAGCCGACCCCCAAATTACTCCCCATCCCGGACAAGCTCGTGGTCCTGACCTTCGACGACGGCAACAGGTCCGACTTCACGAACGTCCCCAAGGTGCTAAAGAAGCACGGCTTTGGTGCGACTTTTTATGTCACCGAGGGATTGGGCTTTCTCAAGAGCCCGCAAAACTACGTCTCGTGGGAGCAGATTCGACAACTCCACGAGATGGGTTACGAGATTGGAAACCACACCCAGCATCACCGCAACGTCACTCACTTAAGCGCGGAGGAGTTCACGGCATCGCTCGCACACATCGACAAGCGTTGTGCCGAACACAAAATCCCAAAACCGGTAACTTTTTGCTTTCCTGGATTTCAGGACAGTCATGATTCCGTGAAAGTGTTGGAGAAGCATGGCTTTCTTTTTGCCCGGCGCGGCGTGGGACCCGAATACAAAGACCTCGGCAAGGGTGCAAGAGGTCCGGCCTATGATCCCAAAGTCGACGACCCTCTCCTTGTTCCCACCACTGGCTACGCCGGACCCGATTGGAAAATGGAAGATCTCAAATGGGCGGTCGATCAGGCCCAGAATGGAAAGATCACCGTGCTCTGCTTTCACGGTATCCCCGCCATCGAACATCCCTGGGTCAATACTGACCTCAAAGATTTCGAAAAATTCATGCAGTATCTCAAAGACGAAGGCTGCACCGTGATTTCCATGCGCGATCTCGCCAAATATGTCGACCCTAATCACCGCCCCCACAAGGCAGACCCTTACCAACCAATTCGTACACGTGTCGCGGAGATGAAGAAGACGGCAGCTGAAAAGGAGTAGATCAGGGACGCAATTTTCTGGTATTGGATGCTTCTATTGGTAGTCTGCATGGGATAATGAAAGAGCGAATGATCATTTCATCAAAGGCATTTTGGCGAGGGCCGTTTGCCTTGAGCGTGGCGACACAGATGAAGATTCAAGGAGGTGTTATGAAGCTTGCATTAGCAATCGCTCTTATCTTCCCGGCGACAGCACACGCTGAAAAGCCTTCTTCAATTGTCGCCGATTTCAAGGAAGGGATTCAACCAATTTTTGAACAGCACTGCTACGACTGTCATGGTCGAAAAAAAACCAAGGGAAAAGTTGACCTCACCGAGTATGCATCATGGGCTGATCTCGAGGAAAATCCACAATTGATCGAGAAACTGATCGAGGCATTGGACAAAAACGAAATGCCTCCCGAGGAGAAAAAGCAGCCCAGTGACAAGCAACGTGAATTCATGGTGTTAGAGCTGGAGAAGGCATTCAAGAAAGCTGTGTCACACGGCCAACCGGTGATCCCCATGAGACTGCGACGTATGAATCGCTTTGAATATGGCAACGCGGTCAGAGATCTCTTTGATCTCAAATCCTGGGTCTATTCCATCAACGATCGCATCATCAGGAATCATAACGATTATTTCAGGCCGGAATCAGGCCAGATGCCCAAGGTCGTCAGAGTTGGCAATCGAATTATGGGGCTGCAGCAATTGCTGGAAAATCGCTTACTGGGTGTGGTGGCCTTTCCCAAGGATCCTCCGGCAGAAAATGGATTTAATAATCGTGGCGATCATCTGAGCCTGACTCCCGTCCTCATGGAATCCTTTCTGGAACTCAGTCGATCCATCGTGCATGCAGAGAATTTCGAAGAGAACTGTCGAGTTTGGGATGAGTTGTTTCAAGATCCATCGAGCACAAAACTGAAGAGCAGAAATGCCTCCATTGCCGTCGACAAATCCGTCGCGACGCGTAGTACCGAACTGTCGATCAGTGCCTGGATCCGCCCATCCAAAACGACTGACCAATGGCAGACCATCGTGCGCCGGGAAGATTCATGGCGACGCCAACTATTGAGCATTGGGAGGACGGGTGATACCTGGGGGCTCTGGATGGGCGCCGGCATCGCAGGACGTTACGAAGAATTCGGCGCCCGGGTGGATCCAAAAACTCTCGGCGACGGGAAATGGCATCACGTTGCCGGGATATTCGACGGTAAACAGATTAATTTATACGTAGACGGAAAGCAGGTCGGCAGTAAGGCGATTGTGGGTAAGCTCCATACGCAAAGCACACAGCCAATGGCGGTCGGCTCGCATGGCAACGAGCCCTTTCATGGAGGCTTGAACGATATTCGTCTCTACCGAACTGGATTGAGCAAACTTCAAATCCAAAGCATCGCGTCCGGGGACCAGGGCGTCGCCAAAGAGGAGATGGTGGGCAGTTGGAAATTGCCCGAGGCGGTCCGACCAAAACTCAAAGAGCCGATCGAGAAAATTGCGCATCAGCGAATCGAGAAATTTCTTCTAAAGGCCTTCAAGTCTCCCGCCGATGAACAAACTCTGAAGCTCTACACCGGGTATTTCGACAAACAATACAAGGGGAGCGGTGATTTCACCCGGAGCATGAAGGGTGTCGTATCGGCAGCGATGGCTTCTCCGAGGTTTATTTTAGTTCACAACGAAACAGATGGGGCGTCGGCCAATCAAGCCTCGTTCAATCTGGCTACGCGTCTATCGCTGTTTCTATGGAGCACCATTCCCGACGATGAACTTCTGGAATTGGCAGGGAAAGGGAAACTTCAAGATGTCGAAATGTTGCATGAGCAAGTGGACCGCATGCTCAATGATCGTCGTGTGAAAAACTTCTGCGACAGCTTTGCGCCTCAGTGGTTGAAGTTAAACAATGTGGTGTCGGCCTCACCTGATTTTAAAACCCACCGGAAATACTACTTTGGAGGCGACGACAAAATCTCCTACAAGAGAGGGATGCATATGATGCTGGAGCCGCTCTTGAATTTTGAGACTGTCTTCATTGAAAACAGGCCGATTTCAGAATTGGTGGATTCCGATTTCACCTACCGAAGTCACTTGTTGAGCGAATGGTATCAGGGCAGGGCAGCGACCTATGGGATCAATGTGAACCTGCGCGACATTGAATTCACGCGGACGCCGCTCACCGACAGAAGATATGGCGGGGTGATCACGACCGGAGCGGTGATGGTGATGACGTCGAGCCCGTTTCGATCACTGCCCATCACGCGGGGTTCTTGGGTGTCTTCGGTCATCTTTAACGATCCTCCCAAACCCCCGCCGGACGACATTCCTGATTTAAAGGCGGATGACATAACGCTCAAAAAGGAAGGTTTGACGGTCCGGCAAAAACTAAAGCAGCACAGCAGTGACACCCAATGTGCGGGCTGCCATAAAAAGATCGACCCCCTTGGTTTTGTCCTGGAAAATTACGATTTGCTGGGGCGGTGGAGGAACGACTACCGAACCGGCTTGCAGGTGGATGCGAGCGGCAAACTGTTTGGCAAGCATTCGTTCAAGGATGTCGTTGGATTCAAGGACGCGATCCTCGCTGAAGAAGAAGTATTTGCGAAAGCATTCGTGGGCCACCTTTTATCGTATGCCTTGGGACGGGAACTGACTCTGGCAGATCGAATTGCCATAGCTGAAATCGCAGAGGCGAGCAAAAAAGATCACTACCGAATGAGAGCCGTCATCAAAAACATTGCGGTCCATCCAATATTTACCCAAATTACAAAGCAATGAGATCTCTCGACCGACGAAAATTTCTCCTAGGAGCCAGCGGCAGCGTGATGGCTCTCCCTTGGCTGGAGATGAATGCTGCGGAACCGAACACAAAGAAAGAGAAAGAGGCGCCATTGCGTTTCGCCTCATTTTATTCGCCGATGGGCTTTGTGAGAGATCACTTTTTTCCGGAAAAGGACAACTTTGACTTTCTCTCGATGCCCACCCTGAGCCCACTCAAAAAAGTGGGCGATAAAGTCACTCTCATCACCGGGTTGTCCAGAGTCAATGTGAGAGGGGTCGATGTTCACAATCAATGCAGTTCCTGTTTCCTCTCTTCGGCCGATCCTCATGGCAAGCTCAAGTCGCCTTACCCGATGGACCGAACGCTCGATCATCTCATCGCAGACCAGGTGAGCCATCGGACGCCGATTCGATCCCTGGAGTTGAACTGCAATAGTTTCAAAGATCTCAAGGAATCAATCTATTTGGACAACATCTCCTGGTATGGCCCGGAGCATGTGGCGACCGCGATGAAAGATCCGCTTCAGGTCTATCAGCGTCTTTTCAAGACGAGTAACTCGGACAAAGATATCACTGATTTGATTTTGGCAGATGCCGCCAACTTCAAGAAGAATTTGACGCATGACGACAAGGACAAGTTGGATGAATACTTCGATTCAGTGCGAGAAATCGAACAGCAGATTGAGAAGTTGAACAAGTACTACCGGGTCCACAAGAGAGCGGACGTGACGGAACCCGATGAGGAGCCCATGACCCGCGGAGAGTATATCAGATTGATGGGCAAACTACTTGTGGTGGCATTTCAAGGCGACCTGACTCATGTCGCCACCTTCATGCTTGCGCCCGAGAGGTGGGGTTCTCCGCAACTCTTCCATGAATTGAATTTTTCCAAATCACACCATGGACTCACGCACGGCCAGAACGACAAAAGTGTGAAAAGCTATCTGGTTCAAGTGGACCGGTTTTACGTGGAGTTGTTTGCGGAAGTTCTGGAGCAGATGGATGCGATCACGGAGGGGGAAGGGACGCTCCTGGATCATTCCATGGTCACCTTGGGTTCAGGATTGGGTGATGGACGGGATCACACCATGAATGAGCTCCCCATCATCGTGGCGGGCTCTGCGAACGGGAAACTCAAGACAGGTGGTATCCTCAATTGCCCTGAAAATACGCCGCTGGCAAATCTGTGGTTGTCACAAGCCCAATTGATGGGGACGGGTATGAAGCAGTTTGCTGATAGCACCGGACCATTGAAAGGCTTGCTCGTTTGAACCAAATCCAATTTGCATGTCAGCGCCAGAGTCGCGCCATTTCTATGAGTCGATTTCTCCTTAGACACCTAGCGATCCCATTTTCCATCTTGGCGATTTGCTCTGCCCAAGAAGGATTCATTCACCCCGGCTTACTCCATAGCGACCCGGAGGCGAAACGCTGCGAAAAATGGTTTTCAGAAGCCTGGCACCCGCCAATCGGACACTCTGCCTATTTCGCGAATGGGAACCGGGAGACCGCCGTTCTTCAGACGAAAATGGCAATCGCTGTTTACGGCAACGACCGCCAATTATTCGAGAAAACGGTTCGCTACGCGGTGAACGGAGCGGGTAACGGCTGTATCCCGCACATGATCGTCCAGCTCCTGACTGCGACCAACGAGGTCGGAACCAGCCCCTGCTCGGCAGTCCTCGCCGCGTGCGCCGGGCTGCCGAAACCCTGGACGACTGCCGATATCGGAAAGGTCGGCGCTCCGGGCGACACCGGGTTCAACGGAACCACTTTCACTCTCGAAGGCGAAGGACACGACATTGGCGGGACCAGCGACGGGTTCCACTTCGCCTACGCGCCGTTCACCGGCGAGGGCACGATCACCGCGCGTATCGTCGGCCCGATGAGTTCGCAGAGGACGAAACCGGGGGTGATGATGCGAGAGACTCTCGATGCCGATTCACGCCATGCCTCGGTCTTGCTCCTCCCTCGCTGGAGCGGTGCGCTCGTCGCTCGAATGGAGAAGGGCGGCGACACAACCACGACCGGGGCTCGACACATCGGCGAAGCACATATCATCAAGAAGAACCGCCTCAGCACTCCCTACTGGGTCAGATTGATTCGATTCCGCAATCGCTTCACCGGATACATGTCTGCCGATGGCTTTCAATGGCAGGAGCTCGGCTCGCAAGAGATCGAAATGGGTTCAACATTCTACATCGGCCTCCCAGCCTGCTCGCAGCTCGAGAGTGTTACGACCACCGTCACCTATGACAGCGTGAGTATCCCGACGTGGCGCGCTCCCCTACCAGAGAGCGACAGGCTCATCGCGGCACGCCCCGAGCCGCGTTGGCACAAACAAGCCTGGCTCGAGAGACATGAGGGATTCAATGCGCGGGTAAAAAAGGGGAACGTGGACCTCCTCATGATCGGTGATTCCATCACCCATTGGTGGGAGAAGGAGGGCGAAAAAGGCGGCAAGAAAACCTGGGATAAATATTATGGGAAACGTAACGCCGTAAATCTAGCCATCAGCGGTGACCGCACCGAACACGTGTTGTGGCGACTGGAAAACGGCAATATCGAAGAGATCTCGCCCAAGCTCGCCGTCCTCATGATCGGGACCAACAACCACATGAGCAGCCCGCCCGAAGTCACCGCTCACGACATCCGCCTGATCGTAGATAAAATCCGAAATAAGCTCCCGCGGACGAAGGTAATCTTACTCGCAATCTTCCCGCGAGGCGGTGGCGATGACGACGGCGCGCGGCAGAAAAACATGAAGGTCAACAAGCTCATCGCTGACCTTGGCGATGGTGACATGATCCACTTTCTGAGTATCAACGACACCTTCCTCAACGGGCGGCGACTCAAGCACGATCTCATTCCCGACGGAACCCATCCAAACGCAAAAGGCTACGCAGCGTGGGCAGAGGCCATGGAGCCGAAGATCAAGGAATTGCTGGAAGACTAGCCCGCATAACCAGAAGATGTGGGCGTCCGTATCTAGTGGGTGCCGGGGTGAAGAAAGGGGCGGAGAGCATTCCAAGTATTTACAGGATCAACGATGATTGCAAAGATTTCGACCTTCTTCCAATGATTGCATCCATGCCAACCCCACAGCCGACACTCTCCCGATCAATTCGGTGGAGCATCCGCGCGGTCTGCTTCCTCGCTTCTCTCATGACGGCTTTCGCCGAGACCAAGGAACCCGATTATCGATTCGACGGCAAAATTTCGCGTCCCGTTCTGGAGAACTACCTGGCAAGAAGTGCCACTGTGGCCTCATTGCTTCACCTGGCCTCCGACGACGATTTACGTATGATGGAAAATACGGGCGTCAAATTCGCAGGGCGCGCCATCTGGATGTGGGGCAGCGAATCGCGTATCGATTCCTTGGTCGAGAAGGCGGCACCCTTCGTTAAGCGGATTCACAAAATGGATCCCGACATAATTCTCCAGGGCGCCATCTTTGAAATCGTCACCACCGACGTAGATAAGATACCGATTCCAGCGGCGGTTTTTAAGGAATTCGGTCTAAAACCCGAAGTGCGCAATTTTCGTTACAAAGACATGCTCTACCCCTTCCGGCGGCGGGTTGACCACTGGAGAAAGGGCGCCTCCGTTCCGGACATGAGCCGCCTGGAAACCCGCATGTGGTTTGTCTATCTCGGGAAGCGATGGATCGACATGGGACTCGAAGCGATCCACTTCGGCCAGGTCGCTTTGATGGACGATCGGGATCGGGATCACGTCCATTGGCGCGACATGATGACCCGACTTCGCAGTTACGCAAAGAAGCACGCCCGACGACACTTTATCCTCGCCGACGCCCATGTTCCCAGTGGCGGCGTTGTGCATAATGGCCAGCTCATGTTCGATCTCCACTCGTTCCCATCCCGTCCAAAGTCTGTGAAGGGCAAGCCGCACCAGGCGATCCTTGAAAAAGGATTCAGCGATTCAATTTATGGGCGCAGCAAGGGCGGGCGCACGCCGAGCGGATGGACCTGCGAGTCCTTGCCCTACATCGTCGAAATCGACAACTTCGGCAGCTCCGATCACCCGGGCGAATATCGTGCCTCGGATCGCTTCCATGTCTGGGGCTGGGATGAGATTGGCTGGTTCATCAAACAGCCGGAGGCCTACCGTAACCAGTGGCTCAAATACGCCTACAATTGGGTGCGTAAAACGGATCCCAACGGATTTTTTCAACTCCCATTGCGGCGCTTCGAGCACTACAGCGCCAGCATGACGTCGTCGAAAGGCCAGCGACAAGAAGAGACGATCAAAGCCATCTGGGCGGCGAAAAATTAGCAGTCAGATTCCGCTCGCGCTGGCATGCAGGCTAACGTTCGCGGACGAGTTCAGGTTTAGCTCTTCGGCGTTGCGTTTGTCTGTTGAAACCGCAAAATATGGCATCATTAAAATGAATCCACCGATCCCTTTGACCGCCTTTCTAGCCGCGCTCGTTCTCCTATTCTATCTTGGCGGAGGGCCGGCATCTGCGCAGGCTCCCAGTTCGACGCAGCTGCAACTGAGCCAGCAGGCCAATTCGATCTCGTTCCGTCTCACCGGGATCCCGGAGGCTGACGTTGGCCCATGGGTTCTTCAGTCGTCCGCGGATCTCGAGATCTGGGAGGATTTGGCTTTCTTTGGGAGATCTGCCGCTCCCGGAACAGATCTTGAACTTGAATTGGCAAAAGCTTCGATACCGTCGACTGGAAGCTCGCAGCAGTTTTTCCGCGCACGCCACCTCGAGTCGGATGACCGGTTATTGCGGGAGTTCCTCGCAGCACGTGACGTCTGGCGTCACTCGGGCATCAATCGCTACAACATGGAAGTGCGCTGGAATCTCTCGCAGTTTACCTGGCATGGCACGGTCACGGTCCATGCCGGCCAAGTGGCATCTTTCGAAACCCTCTCCACGAATTTTTTCGAGCCGCCAGAGCCAAAGACGATGGATGAATGGTTCGACCATCTCAAGCGCTTTATCGACCAGCCAGCGGATGAGATCATCGTCACCTACGACCCGGTTTTCGGTTACCCTAAATCGGTCTCCATCGACGAAGACTTTAGGATCGCCGACGAGGAACAGAGCTGGTCGATTCTCGATTTTCTGCCGGGACGCTGAGGTTAGATAATCAGCGAGGATACCGGTCCACGCTGGGGCAGTCCCTCACGTTCGAGTTCAAAATCAGGATCGCCGAAGTGCTCGATCGGATCGCCGTAGGCATTCAGAATCGAAGTGTAGAAATTTCCGATGGTTCCATGTCCCGGGTTCCCGTAGTCAGGCATGCGGATATAGTTCCCGGGAATATTCAAGCGTCCGCCACAGCCTCCGAGCACGAGAAAGGGCCACTCGTGCAAGGCTCCGTGGTGGGCTTCGCCAGCATCACTCAGATAGACGATCATGGTGTTGTCGAGCATCGTCCCGTCGCCCTCGGGGACGCTGCGTAATTTTGCGGCAAGCCCTACCATCAGCTTGACATGGTAGCTACGAATTACGTCGCGGCACTCCTCGGAACTCTTTCCATTCGACCCTGTCCCGTGGCCAATTGCGTGCACGTTTTGCTCCGTCAAACCGAGTCCGCGGTAGACGTGTTCAAGGTTGTCCATGCGGATCGTCACGCCGTTGCTCAACCCGGTGATGAGACATGAAGCCGCAAGCGTGAAGTGAGATTCCAATCGATCAGTTCCGAGTTCCGAAGCGAAGGTATCGGTCAATTCAGGCGCACCATTTTTGATGACCTCCTGCATCGTCGCGAGTTTCTTGCGCCTCTCCTGAAGTTCTTCGAAGGCGAGCAAGTAGTGATCGAGCTTACCCTGCTCCGAGGCGGTCACTTCTTTTTGCAGGCGCCTGATATCATCGGAGAGAAAATCGAGCATTCCCGACTCCAGATCGTATCGTCTACGCCCTTGCGCGGATCCCAGCGCGGATCCGAAGAGCTGGTCGTAGGCTTGATCCGGACTCGCCTGGAAGGGAAGTTCTCGCCCGGCAGCGAGCGCCGACAGGCCCGGGTAAATCGTTCCTTGCGGGATCGGGTCACCCGCACCACCCACAGCTCGCCCGCGCAAGGCGAGCCCGACGTGACCGAAGGGGCTGGGCTGTCTGGACGAGAGGCGGGTGTCGAGCGTCGCCCGGAGGGGATTTCCGCTCGAAGTCTCGCTGGGAGAGGCATGCACTCCCATTGCCCCGAAATAGGAAGTATGTCCAGCGAGGCACATTTTCCCGGAGAACCCTTGCACGATACCGAGCTGATCCTTGAACGGTTCGAGGGCCTTTAAGCTATCCGGTAGGGCGTGATCCTTTAACGATGCCACGAGTGGAGTGGCCGCCACAGGTTTCTTGTCGAGCAAGGTTTTTGGGGTGATCGCTGCAGGCGTCAGGCCGCTGGACTTTACCAGAAATACGAAGCGCTGTGGAAACGCCTCGGGTGATCCCGTGACCTCAGCCGCAAGCTGGCGTATTAATGGCGACAATAGTAATCCGCCGCTACCGAGCGAGAGACTTTTCAGAAATGTTCGGCGGGTCGGGGTCATGGTTTCGCTTGTTTACGGTAAATAAATGAGTCCGAGCTGATCAATGATACCAGCAATGACTGAAAGCTCCCGCCGCTTTTCAGATAGGCCTGATCAGCAGCGATGAGAGTTACTGAGTCGCTCGGCATTTCGTTGCGTCCCATCCAGTAGCGGAAGGCGTGGCGCACAAACGATTGCCGCACGCGCTCCGACTGCCCCAGACGCTGAACCAACTCCACGGCGCTCCCAACATCGCCATCAAGACGGTCGTCGCCAGTCGAATCGAGGTGGCCACTCGCGTCGATTGGTCTGCCGCTCACCTTGTCAGCTGTGCGGAAGCGCCCGAAGTCATCGTAGGCTTCAAACGTCATTCCTAGCGGATTCATCTTTTTGTGGCACCGCCAGCACTCTTCCTGTCGGGTGGGTCGAAAGCGCTCTCGCAAGGTCTTCTTCGGATCTTCCGGAACAACCGCGTTCACCGTAATCGGCACATCGGGAACATGGCCGGCCAACAGCCGTTCGCGGATCCACTTGCCACGTGTGATCGGGTTCGTGTCGGTATTTTTCGAATGCGCGATCAGCCAGGCAGGGTGGGTCAAGAGCCCCGCGCGCTGTTTCGGGTTGAGCTCAAATGGTTGTTCCGTCGGGCAATCGAACTGATCGAATTTGAGATTGTAAGCATTTAAGAAGAAGCGCTGGTCATGGGCCGAGGTCAGGTTTCGCTCGCGTTCGCCTTCCATGAGAGTGAACTGCGCCAGCATCGGGCGGATCCCATTCTCAAAACAAACCGGCAGATATCCCATGTAGTCTTTTATGAGCCCACCACTCATGCGGTGCTTCGCCGGTTGGGTGCGGAAATAGGGATGCAAGGCCTCGATGTCCGCGCGGACTTCTGGCTTGAGCTCGTATTTCAGTTCCCTCCACGGCTTGTCCTTCCAGTAGTCGTGCAGCAGGCGCAGAGCTGCCAATCGTTCCTCGAGTTCCTGCGGGTCGCCTTCGGAACCGAAGTGCCCGACGAAGTATTTCTTCGTCGTCAGTAGCTCGTGCAAGACATCCTGATCGCGTGCGAGAATGTGCAGCACCAGCAGATCCGCCTCGTGGACAAGCTGGTAAGGCACGTTCCCCCAGTCGTAGTTTTCGTAACGCTTGGCGTCTTTGAAAACATCCGGGGCCCGGTGGTATCCAAAAAACTCCTGAAAAAACCGCAAGATCTTTGGCTTAGCGATCTCGTCCTCGTCGAGGATTCGTTCGACTTGCGTCCGGACACTCTCTGCCGTCTCCAGCTTCGCCTCCCACAGCGCCGCATCTGGTGGATCATCGGTGAGGGCGAAACTGATCGCGAAGGCTAGCTCATTTTTTGACAGTCGACGCCGACCATCTTGATCTTCCGGGCCGAGGCCCAACTCCATGCGATAGATTGCCTCTGGTATCAGCGCGATCGCTTTCAGGCAAACCGCCATTCCCTCGCGCACGCTCTTCGCCTCAGCAATCGTGCGCAACATATAGGTCCGATAGCGCACCAATTCGGCAGCAGTCGGCGGACGCAATATGAGCATTTTAAATTGGTGCTGGACCGCAGCATCGATTTGCTTCGTGCCCGGTTTCTCCGATTCTAAAACTGCCCGCAATGCCTCTGCGACATCGTTGCTCAGCTGGTGTTCGACGATGGTACGCGCATTGCGAATCAGCGTTTCGAGCGTCGCCGAGTCCGCGAGGAGATCCGCCGCGTAGTCGTTGATCCCAGGTCTCTTCTCCAGAGCGAAGGGCTGCCGCACTCGCTGCAGTTCCTCCCAGTGGTGTTTGAGAATACGATGCTTGGTGCGCTCGTAGATATTTGGATTGATACGCCACAGGCGAGGCGGCGAGAACGGCAAATCCTTGATCTCGCCGCTGAAAAGTTTCTCGTGCTCGATGTGGTTGCCGAAGGCGAACTGGCTCAAGAGATGTTGCACGCGCTCAGACGACTGCGCCTTCTCAAGCTCTCCGCCGATCCAAGCCACCGCCTTGGCGCGCTCGGCAGCGTCGGGCTGCGCCTTCGCATCTTCCGGCGGCATCTCACCGCTGCTCAGCTGCTCATGGATGGCATTCCAAGTTTCGAAGTCGTGCCCGAGCGCGATTTTTCCACCCATCTGGTCGAGGCGGATTCCGCCTTTAGCCTTCTTGGCACCATGGCACTTGACGCAATTTGATTCGAAGAATGTTTGTAAGAAGGCTCCGTGCTCAAACGGGGGTGATGATTCATCTTCTGCGGCGGCCGGAACAATTCCTCCAAGCATCAGCATGACTGGTGCCAGTAGCTGCGGCGCGAGGAGAGAGAACAAGGAATTGATGACGGAACGATACCCCTGAAGTATGGCAGGGTTCAAGCCGGAAGGGAAATTCGGCACCATCCCCCTCCCCTCACTAAGTTTTCGATTCATGAAAACTCGGGCTACTCATTCTCGTATTCCAAAAATATGATTCGTTTCTTATCTGCAGCCTGCCTCGCGGCACTCGGAGCCCTGCTCCTTGCCCCTAACCTTCCCGCTGCGGAGATCACTCCCGAGGCCATGGCCAAAGAAGCCACGCGCCTCGACAAGCTTATCAGCTCCGTTCTTCAAAGCTCCGAGAAAAGCGAACCTGCTTCCGTCGACAACGCCACCTTTCTCCGGCGCGCCTCGCTGATCGCCATCGGACGCATCCCAACCCTCGCCGAGATCCAGGAATTCACGACCGATTCGGCCATCGACAAACGCCACCGCCTCACCTCCCGGCTCTATCAATCGAAAGGCTATCAGAGCCACATGAACAATTGGCTCTATGACCACTTGCGACTCGACGGGGTGAAACTGCAAGGAGGATATTTCAGTTCCAACGCTCCCCTCATCAAATGGTCGCGGCAAGCCGTGCGCGAAAACAAAAGCTGGAAAGCCATGACCCGAGAATTGCTCTCCGCCCGAGGCAACGGATGGACGGGCTCAGGAGCATCCCACTACTACACCCGCGATATCGGCATGCCCCTCGACAACTCCGCCAACACCCTGCGGGCCTTCCTGGGAATCCGCATGGAGTGCGCCCAGTGCCACGATGACCCTGGCTCGAAATGGGAACGGATCGACTTCTACAATCTCGCAGCCTTCACCCACGGAAAAAGCAACCTCGGCCGCCTCGACTTCCTCAAAGGACGCGGACTCTTCGTCAACATGTCCTCCGAAAAGGAATACAATGCCCCGGGCCTTCATCACCTGCATTTTTTCAGCGACGCCATCGGGCAGTATGCCGCCAGTGGCATCGAAGCCAAAAAGGGCTCAGGACGCATCAAGCTCCCCGATGATTACCAATACCCTGACGGCGACCCCGGCGAGTTGGTGGAAGGGCGAACCCCCTTCGGTGGGAAAGTACGCCTCGACTCCAAGAAGCCCACCCCCGATAGCCTCGAACAATTTGCGACCTGGGTCGTGGGCGACGAAAACCCCACCTTCGCTGGCTCCATCGCCGCCCGCATGTGGCTGCGCGTCATGGGCGCGGCCCTCCACAACGATGACAACGAAGAATTCCTCGATCCCAAAGATCCCGTCACGGGCGCCCTCAGCAGTGGCCTCGTAAAACTGATGCGAGAGTATGACTACGACCTCCACGCCTTCCAGCAAACCCTCATGCTGACCAAGGCCTTCGCCGCAAAATCCGCACCGGACAAAGAGACCTCCTTCCACGGACTATTGGGCCGCCCCATCGAACGAATGAGTGCCGAACAAATCTGGGATTCCTTGGTCACCCTCGTTCTCGAAGATCCGGAATCCGCACAACGAATCGAGACCATGGAAAACCTCTATCTCCACGGTCGCTACATCGGTCGTCTCGATGACATCATCGAAAAAGTCCACTCCTTCAAGACCGTGAAAGCCTACCAAGATTGGATCATCATGAAGTATCAGGAAGCGCGCGACGGCACCGGCCCCGAGGCCCCGGAACCCCGGCCCCCAACCTACATCGCGGGACACGGGCGGCTCATGACTTCCGCGATCCTTGGCATCGCCCGGGCCTCGGAACTTCCCAGCCCCGCAGACCCCAACCATTTCCTCCAGAAGTTCGGCCAATCCGACCGTATCAGCATCGATGGCGCAACCAACGAAGGCAGCCTCACCCAGACCCTCCAAATGCTCAACGGAGCCACGCAAGAAATCGTCGCCACCCCAAAGGACACCATGATCCGCAAGATTCTCCAAAGCCCCAGCACGAACGAGGACAAGGGAGCCCTCCTCTTTCAATCCATCCTGACCCGCCAGCCCACCGACCAAGAACGATCCCTCTGTACCCAAGAACTCGATGAACGCAAAGTCAAAGGATTCACCAACATCGTCTCCGCCCTCGTCTGCACTCCTGAATTTCTCTTCATCTACTAATGTCCTCCTCGCAAAACTTCACCGACGAATTCTCCCGTCGCGAATTCCTCCGGGATGCTTCCCGCAAATTCCTCGGCGTCAGCCTCGCCCCCATGCTTGGAGGATCCCTCGCCTCCCAAGCCTTCGCTGAAAAAACATCGGTAACAAAAACGGGTAGCGCCACCAATGTTATCTTCCTCAACATGGCGGGAGGGATGAGCCACCTCGACACCTTCGACCTCAAACCCGGCCAAGATGTCCAAGGTCCCGTCAAAGGAATCCCCACCACTGCGGACGGGCTCCAGATTGCCAGCTACCTCCCCCGAACCGCAGAGATCATGCGGGAAGTCTGCACAATCCACTCCATGCAGTCGAAGCAAGGAGACCACGACCAAGCCAGCTACATCCTCCACAAGGGCTACGAGCAACTCGGCACCATCGTCCACCCCGCCATTGGGAGTTGGGTCAACCGACTGAAAGGCACCGAGAACGCTACCCTCCCCGGATACATCGCTGTCAACAGCCCCGCCAACATGATCGGGGCCGGCTGGATGGGAGCCAAATTCGCGCCCGCAGTCGTCACAAATCCCGAAAAAGGATTGGAAGGAACCACCAGACATCCCTCCGTCAGCGAAGAAGATTTCGAACGACGTCTCAGCCTCGCCGATACCGTCAATCAACGCTTCCACCGCGAAAACCCCTCTCCCAATGCCAAGAACTTTGGAACCCTCTTCGACGAAGCAGTCCGCGTCATGAAGAGCGAAGACCTCGCCGCCTTCGACCTCACTAAAGAAACCCCCGCACTCCGAAATCGCTACGGCCGGGACGCCTTCGGACAAGGCTGCCTCCTCGCCCGCCGACTCGTCGAACACGGCGTGCGCTTCACCGAAGTTACCCTCGGCGGCTGGGACACCCACTACGACAATTTCACCGCCGTGCAAGCCCGCTGCCAAATCCTCGACTCCGCCTACAGCACCCTCATCACCGACCTCAAGGAACGCGGCCTCCTCAATTCCACCCTAGTCGTCCTCAGCTCCGAATTCGGACGAACGCCGGACATCCAGAAAGAACATCGCAATGGCCGAAGCCACCACCCCGGAGCCTTCACCAGCCTCCTCGCCGGCGGCGGCGTCAAAGGTGGACAGATCTACGGAAAAACCGACGAACACGCCCGCACCGTGACCGAAAATCCAGTCACCTTCCACGACCTAAATTCCACCATCGCCCACAGCCTCGGCCTCAATCACACCAAAGTCATCCACTCCCCCAGCAACCGCCCCTTCCGCATGGCCGGCCCCGATAAGGAAGACGCTGGTCCGGTCATCGAGATCTTCGGCTAGATCCTGCATTAGAAGGGTTTAGCGCTCTTCAATTCGCCTCAGATTCAAGGCAGCTTTTGGAGTAATCTGCGTCCTACTCACTCAGAATTCAAACTCAAGGAACCCTTCCCGGATCACGCACCGAAGGGTGAAATTCCTGTTAGAACAGCCGTCTCGTTGGGCCGTCGACCAGCATCCAAATTCCAAGATGCTCATCGCGCAATAATCGCTCGCCGATCCCTTTGACGGTGCCCTCAAGCTCCCAACCCCGAAAGAAAATTCCTAGCGGTGCTGCCCTTGGGCCGGGATTGGAAGGGGGCAATGCCCTTGTCGAGGGGGCGGATTCGGCGATACTTTGAGCCGTGAAGCCCTACATTCAATTGGACAAAACCAGTCTTCCCGATGGAACCCTGCTCTCCCTGCATAAGCAAGACGGAGAATTTGTCATGCAATATAACGGGTTGGAGTTGATGAGCACAAACCTGACATGGTCCGAACAGATGCTTGCGGATTTGGGCTGTATCGATCTGTTGGAAGGGGCGCCAACCCGGCCGGAGCACCCCCGGGTGCTTATTGGCGGGTTGGGCATGGGATTCACCCTCAAGCGGGTTCTCGAGTTGGTGGGCTCGCCGGCCACCATCGATGTCGCAGAATTGATGAGTCGGGTCATCGAATGGAACCGCACCTACCTAGTTGAGCACAATGGCCCCTTGCTCGAAGACCCGAGAACGAACGTGATTCTCGCCGATCTCTTCGACTGCCTCGGAGAAGGTGACCACTACGATGCGATCCTAATCGATATCGACGACACGCCCGACGCGCTGATCACCGTGGACAATGTAAAGCTCTACACGCCAAGTTTTCTGTCACTGCTGCGGAAATCGCTCAATCCGGGCGGCTGTCTGGCCTACTGGATGGCGATGCCATCGCCGAAACTCGAGAAAGCGCTGAAGAAAGCCGGCTTCAATTTGGAGGCACATCCGGCGAAACCCCATGAGCAATCAGAACGGGCGATACACCGGATCTATGTCGCCCGCCTGATTTTATAGTCGTAAGGGAAACGCTAATTAAATCAGCGAACCGCTGCGCCGCTCGGGAGCTATAGTGCCACGAATAACTGGCAACCGAAGCGACCTCGATGGACTTTCCCAAATCTACCAAAACCAATCCACCATTGCTCCCCTGCGCAAAAAAATTACGGGAAGGATCATCCTCTCCGCGCGGAATGAGACCATCATTCAAAACCGTAAGAGAACCAGCCAGCCGGTCCGCGGTTCCTCCTACCACTCGAAAAGTCGCCTGACCCGCCGCATCATTCGTCGCCGGAGCCGGGATCTTCTCGAGCTGGAAATGGGAACCATCATTTCGTCCACTTTAGACGACAGCATAGAGAGAAACAAGGGGAGTCAAACTAGCAAAGAGAATCCACAATGGAAGCAAGGACCCCCAAAGCCGCGCCCATCTTAAAAAGAAGGACACCACTACTCGCGACCACCAAAAGAAAGTGCCTACAATACCGAAGAATCTGAAATTTCGTGAAAATCCTTGAACCCGGCACACCATCCCTGAATTACCAAATAGTTAGCTCCCAATTGCAGCTCTCTTGCCAACTAGGCGCGGACATGGCTCCATTGACGAATCACCGTCCTCCTTTTCTAATCATCCGATGACACGATCATCTGGACCACCTAAACCAATTTACCACTGTCGGTATGCGGAAACCTCCAACACCATTCCATCCAACAGTCCACCCTCATTCCAAGGACTTTCTATTGCTTTTTAGTGATAAAACTTAGTCTTTTGAGGATTTGACGGGTTTACATCAATCGTGTCAACTTTGTGGATGCGAGTCATTCCCATCTTCGCCTTCCTCCTATTTTCACTTTCGTGCCACGGCCAGGTCCGCATTAACGAATTAATGGCTTCAAACGTGCGGTCGTTCCCTGACGTCGCCGACTTCGACGATTACCCCGATTGGATCGAACTCCACAACACGTCTCCGGAGACCCAGTCGCTCACCGACTACTATCTCAGCGACGACCCCGACACTCCCACCAAATGGCAGTTTCCCTACGGTTCCAACATCGCAGCGGATGAATATCTCGCCGTCTTCGCCGACGGTTTTGACGTCAGCAAAGGCGAATCGTATCAGCGCGAATATTGGCCGCGTTCCAGTTACACCACCATCAGACATCACACCAATTTCAAACTCTCGTCCTCAGGAGAAACCCTCTTTCTCCACCGGACGGTTCGCGACTATCAGCTCCGCCTCCCACTCGCCTCAACCTGGAGATACTACGATGCCGCAACACCGCCGACAGAGACATGGAAAACCCCGGGATTCGATGACAGCTCTTGGTCTTCCGATACCGCACGCTTCGGATACCTCGCGCCCGCTCTACCGGACCTCGTCACGCAAATCGACTTCGGCGACGATCCCGCAAGTAAACCCATCACGACCTATTTCCGAAAAAAATTCACTATCCCGGAAAACCTCTTCAGTTTTGGCGATCACAGTATCACTTTCCGCTACAACGACGGAGCGATCATTTACCTCAACGGCCAAGAACTGGACCGTCTCAATCTTGGAAACAGTGTTTCCCACGGAAGCAGTGCACAAGAAGAGGTCGGATCCTACGGCGCAATCGCCGAGAAGACCATCGAACTCCCGAATGACCTCGTCATTCGCGGTGAAAATATCTTCGCTGTTGAGCTCCACCAAGCCTCCGCCCAAAGCGAGGATCTCTTTTTTGAGTTCACCTCAACCATCACAGGATTTTCCGGATTCAGACAGAGGGATTACGGAACCGAAACCCAAGGCAAGAACTGGTCATACCTCGACGACAACGGCGAGCCTGATCCCACTTGGGCTGACTACGACTTTGATGATTCCGCCTGGTCCACTGGAAACAGCCCCATGGGCTACTTCAATGGCGCTTTTAATACTGACCCCACGCTCACCCTCATCGACTTCGGAGGCGACTCCTCAGACAAGACAATCACGAGCTATTTCCGTTCTAATTTCGACATTGCTGACCCGGCGGGCGTCGCCGGTCTCCGCCTTACTCTCGATTCCGACGACGGAGCCGTGATCTACATTAACGGCGTGGAAGTCGCACGGGAAAATCTCCCCTCGGATGCCCTCGATTCGACCACACTCGCCACCGATGAGACCTCCGGTTTAGGCCGGGCTACTCGAAGGATATTTCTAATCGCCGACAATACCAACCTCGTCGCCGGAGACAACTCCATCGCGGTGGAGGTCCACCAATCAAGTGCCCGCTCCCCGGCCATGCTCTTCGACCTTTCTGTTGAAACTTACACCTTTCAAGCCCTCGAGTTAATCGATGAAATCCCTTTCGCAACCCAAGTCAGTGACGTCTCGATCGGCCGAAATCCGGCAAACCCGGATCAATGGGTTAACTATGCTTCACCCACCCCGGAAGCTCCTAATTCCGGCCCTGCCGTCACCTCCCTCCGGGAGGAAAGCACCTCCGCTGACATTTCACCCGCCGCCGGCCTCTCCCCGGACTCCGTCAGCGTGTCAATCTCCGCTGCCGCCGGTGACATTTATTTCACGCTCGATGGCTCAAATCCGAACGTTGAATCTTCACTCTACTCCGCACCATTCGAGCTGACAGAAAGTACCGTGGTCCGTGCACGCGTCTTTGAACCAGGAAAAGTTGCTGGTGAAATTGTCACCAGCACCTACCTGATCGGAGAATCTTTTGCCAGCGGCCTTCCCGTCCTCTCCCTCTCCGCGCCACCGGAAACTCTCTTTGGAAGCCAGATTGGTATCTACGGAGCCAAAAATGCATCTGGAGGAAGCGTCCACAAGAGAGTCGACGCTCCTGGCCACCTCGAGTTCTTCCCTATCGATGGCAGTGAAGGCTTCGCCGTAAACGGAGGATTTCGCCTCGGCGGTGAAAACAACTGGGCCTCCCACGCCCAGAAAGCGTTCAACTTCGCCACTCGCGGAAAGTATGGCGATGATGCAATCACCTACGACCTCTTCCCCGGTTCCGGCATCCCGCAATTCACCGCCCTCACCATTCGCGAGGGAGGCGACGATTGGTCGCAAGCTCGACTCACCGATGGAATTTTTGAGCCCCTCACCAAGGAAACAATGGAGGTCGAAGCCAACCGCATTCGCTCCGCCGTCCTCTTCGTCAATGGCGAATACTGGGGACACTACAACATCCGTGACCGCTGGGATGATAATTGGTTCTTCCAAGAATACGGCACCAACGATGGCGCGTATGATCGAATCATCGCCGGCCAAAGTGGCGCCGACAACGGCACCCGCGATGATTGGGACGCCCTCTACTCATTCATTTCTTCAAACGATGTGAACGACCCACAAATATGGGCCATTATCGAATCCCGCATTGAGATCGACAGCCTCATTGACTTCGTGATCGCGGAAAGTTACGGGAGAAATTCCAGTTGGGGCGGCAACCGTGAATGGTGGCGCGACCACCGCTCGGGCTCCAAGTGGCGCTGGTTCATCCCGGACATGGACCGGACATTTGGCAATACCTCGAACTCTGCTCGGTTCGCCGATCTGATCGACAGAGAAACCACGACCCAGCATCTGGCCAACAGTCCTATTTTTCGGACAAGACTAGCCCAACGCAGTGCCGCTCTGATGGCTTCTACTCTCTCACAAAACCGCGTCCACGGACTGATCGAGACCCTCGGCGGAGCCACCGCCCCCGAAATCCAACGTCAACTCGACCGCTGGGGCCGTCCCCGGATTGATGACTATCAGGACTCCCTCGACCGTATGAAGAATTTCGCCAGCGATCGCTCGAATGGTTTCCTTGCTGAAGTTGCCAACGAGTTCAACCTCGATGACGCCATCTCCTCCAATCTCAACAAAACCGGAGAAGGTTCGTTCCGCGTCGCCGGTATTCCCGTCGCAGCACAAACCCTGGCTCTCTTCCCAAACATCGAAGCGACAATCGAAGCGCTCCCCGCTCCGGGCTATCGTTTCGACCACTGGACCGGAATTAGCGGCGATGCCAAAACCACTTTCGTCCTTCCCGCCGATCAAACAATCACGGCGCATTTTGTTCCCGATTCCTCCACCGCGACCTCCGGAACCCTTAGCTCGAACACCACCTTCTCCGCAGCCAATTCACCTTACGTTGTCACCAGCGATCTCATCGTTCCGGCAGGCGTCACCCTCACCCTCGAACCCGGCGTCGTCCTCGAGTTCCAGCAAGGCGTGAATCTCAGAGTCATCGGCACCCTCCTCGTCAGAGGAACTGCCGCCTCAAAAATCACCTTTCAGGGCCACCACGGAAGCACTTGGGGAGGCGCCTCATTCGAGCAACCCACCACCCAATCCATCATCACCCACCTCGTCCTTCGCGACGCCTCCCGTGGCGTCGATGCCACCATCTACCCCTCCGCTATTTCCGGACTCGATGCAGATGTCGTGATCGACTTCCTCGACATCGAAGCCTCCCGTGGCCCCCTCTTTTTCCGGGGGGGATCACTCCTTCTCAGCGATTCAATCATCGTTATCCCTCTCACCGGTGACGGTCTCAACGTCAAACAAGGAAGCGCCGAAACCCTCCGCTGCACCTTCACCGGAAACACCTCCCCTGACACCGATGCCATCGACTACGATGGCGTGATCAACGGCATCATCAAAGACTGCCGCATCTACAATTTCCAGGGCTTCAACAGCGACGGCATCGACACTGGCGAGCAGTGCGTCAATTGCCTCATCGAAGGAAACACCATCTTTTACAACTCCGACAAAGGCATCTCGGTAGGCCAGGGCTCGACCGTCATCCTTCGCAACAACCTCATCGTTGGCTGCGCTCAGGGCGTGGGCGTCAAGGACGCGGGATCCACCATCCTCATCGACCAGAACACCTTCGTCGATTGCGCCGAGGCCGTCGCCGTCTTCGAGAAAAATTTCGGTTCCGGTGGTGGCATTGCTACCGTTACCAACTGTATCTTCGCCGGCTGCGATCAACCTGCCACCGTGGACTCACTCTCAACTCTCACCGTCTCCTACAGCTTCAGCAACACCCTCCCACTAGGGGGCCCTAACAACCTCTTCAGCGACCCGCTCTTCGTCGACGCCCAGGCCCTTAACTTCGAACTTCAAGCAATCTCTCCGGCCATCAATTCCGGTGACCCCGCTCACTTACCCGACCCTGACGGCTCCCGCGCCGACATGGGAGCACGCTACACCTATTCGCCCGACGACTACCCCTTCATCACCACTGGCTCTGTGGTCATCAACGAAGTCCTCGCCAATTCCGGAGACCTCACCGATTGGATCGAACTCCATAACCGTACTAATGAGGACATCGACATCAGCGGCTGGTTCCTCAGCGATGACGGATCAGAGTTAAAAAAATACCGCCTCCCCGGCGGCACCGTCATTGCCGCCAACAGTTTCCTGACCTTCTACGAGGATTCCAACTTTGGCGCCACCAGCCCCGATCCCAATCGTCTCGAAGGCTTCGCCCTCAGCGACACTGGAGAAACCGTCCATCTCACTTCAGCCGCCAACGACCAACTCACGCAGTACCGCTTCAAAGAAAACTTTGGCCCCTCTCTTGAAGGCCAAACAATCGGCTACCATTATAAAGTGAGTAGTGACAGTTACAACTTCGTTGCGCAACAAACTCCCACTCAGTCCGCCCAAAATTCCTCTCCAAAAAGCGGCCCGATTGTCATCTCCGAAATCATGTATGCCCCTGCCGGAAACTCCGCCGCGGAATACTTCGAACTCCTCAACATTAGCAGTGCTCCGATTAACTTCTACGACACCGCCCGTAATGCCGGATGGCGAATCGCCGATGGCGTCGTCTTTGAGTTTCCTGCCTCCTCCCCAGTCACGCTTGCCCCGGGAGCGAGACTCATTCTCACACAGAACGTCGCTGCCTTTAACTCGAAATTTACCCCTCAACCCGGCACCCTAGTCATACAATGGACCTCCGGGAAACTCTCGAACGGCGGTGAAACCCTCCAACTCGACCGCCCTGGGCCCCTCGATTCCTCCGGCGAACTCACCTACGTCCGCGTCGACCGGGTCAACTACGACGACGATCTCCCCTGGGACATCGGAGTGGATGGCACCGGTCTCGCTCTCTCAAAAATCGTCGAGATCGATTACGGAAACGACTTCATCAATTGGGCCGCCACCGCTGCCAGCCCCGGTTCATTTCTTTCCGGCGGAAATTATAACAGCTGGGCGGCTAGTTTTAACATCACAGACCCCTACGGAGATGACGATGGCGACCAACTAGGTAACCTCCTCGAATACGCCCTCGATACAGACCCCACCATCCCTAGCTTCGTCCAGCCCCTCTCCGTGGCTCACAATGGAAACACTGCCACCCTCAGCTACTCCGGCTCTCTTCACCGGGACGATCTCGACGTCGCACTCGAAACATCGCTAGACCTCATCAACTGGACCGTTATCCCGACCTTCTCCATCGATGGCTTCCGCAAAACCACCCGCAGCCAAAACGCCACCGAATTCCACCGCATCAGCGTCAGTCTCAAGCCCTAGATTGCCCGTTTTACGGCACCCTCAACCCAGAATTTCTACTACACCCATGCCATCGTTAACTACCTATCTTCTGATCGCATCTTCAAACTGGGTATCGGAACAAGACCGCATCAACGAATTCATAGCGTCAAATGAAAATAAGCAGGGCACATCGCGTGAGAGTTGATCTCTGCTCTAGAGTTTGACAGAGATGATCCATCTGAAGCGGCAATCTTTGAAAGGGCGGGGAAATCAATGGGCAATCGGCCCGCAGTTTGGACAGGGTGAGGTCCATTCAACTTCGCCAGTAGTGTAGCTTTCTTGCTTCCAGATGGGGACACGGGCTTTGATGGAATCGATGAGAAATCGATTAGCATCGAAGGCTGCTTCGCGATGGGGCGAGGTGGTAAGGGTCGCAACCGCGCAATCGCCGATGTCCAGGGTCCCGATGCGATGGACGGCGACTGCTTTGGTGATTGGAAATCTTTCCATGGTCTCGGCAAGAATACGCTCCCCCTCTTTCTGTGCGAGGATCAGGTGATGGGTGTAGCGGAGTTCGGTGACGTGGCGACCTTCGTGGTGATTGCGAACGAGGCCCTCGAAGACCACGAGGGCTCCGCAGGCGGGGTCGGCCATGTCGGCACGGAGGGCAGAGAGGTCGAGGGGAGTGTCTTGGATCGAGAACATGAAATTTACGAATGAGTGGAAAGACTTTAGACCTGCGCCATGTTAACCACCAGCGAAGGGGGGCATGAAGGCGATAGTTTGTTCATTAGCAAGGGGAGTGTCCCACGAGGCGAACTCATTGTTGAGGGCGGGCTTGACGTGAGGGAGATCGAGGGTGAAGTGGTGTTTTAAGCGAACCTCGTCCCAAAGGCCAGCAAGGGTGGCCGCGGAAGTACGAAGATCCTCGGATTCGGTTCCCGCTTCTTGGCTGAGCTTGGCAAAGTACTCCACCCTAATCGTTTTTTCGACTGCTCCGTATTGGTCGAGATGTTCCAATTCAGCGAGTTGTTCCGGACGGTTCATGTTGAGAAAGGCTTGAGGATCAGAGGGAGTGAGCTCGATGCGGTCGAGAGAGGTCAGAAAACGGCGGGCACAGCGTTGGTTGGCGGCGATGACTTTATCCAGTTTCGCTGACGCACTTGGCGAATAGATTGCGCAGAGGGGCTCGGGCTGATTGTCGAGCGGATTAAGAAAACAGGTGACGTCTTTTTGGGAATCATGGTGATCCATTAGCTCTTTCAAATCACTTTGTCCAAGCCGGGGGAGGTCACAGGCGATGAGGAGCCAGGGTGAACGGGGGTCATCATTGAAAGCGGCTTGCAGTCCGCCGAGGGGACCGGGGGATGGTTCGAGGTCAGCGAGAGGGTGAAGATCGTGCGCAGAACGCTGAATATCGCAGCCTGATTGATTCAGGGAGGGATGAGCTATCGAGAGGTAGATTTTCTGGGTAAGAGGGCGGATCAGGGACAGGATACGATCGAGCTGGGTGACGCCACCAATCTTGAGAGAAGCTTTATCGGTTCCCATACGGGAAGATTTTCCGCCGGTGAGGATGATAGCTTTCATGCCTAAAAATCGGAGTTGCCACCGGTCTTTTCCACCAGTTTGAGATCAGGGGTGACGATAGCGGGGTTGGCGTCATCGAAATGGGAAAGGTCGGCCATGGACAAAAGAGTGATCGTTCACCTGCCCGAAGTCAACCGACGGCCCAACTAGAATCGACGGCCAGACGGTGTAGTAATCTTACTAGTTCACTCGTGATCCATAAAAGAAAAGGGCAAGGAGCATAGAGCGCCAGCGAGGTCTTATTGGCTGGCGCGCCATGTGGTGAGATTACCACACAGATCTCCCAAAGCGCACCCCACAGATTTGAAGAGAGTGATCTCTTCTTCATTGATCCGCGCGGGAACTGACTTACGGCCTTTTCTAGCGAACTCCCCCAAATCCGAATCGTTTTCAGCGCCCTAACGCTGGCGTGTGCACGAATCAAATATGGGGCAAGTTTCCCGGTGCCGATCAGCAGCATTGATTCAGAATTGGCTCTATAAAGGTGGCGCGAGGCGAGGGCAGATACGTCGGCTGTTCGCCAACCGGTGATGCTAATTCCATGGATCAGCGCAAGAGAAGTGCCCACCTTGCGATCGAAAATCATGATTTGCGAATAAAGGCTACTGTAGGGTGGTGAGTTGCCGGGAACGTAGGTAAGTGCCTTGAGTGCGATCACTTCATCGTTCCAAGAAGGCAGCATCGCAAATGCGTCATGGTTGTCTGGCTTTTCATCGAGCTGAAGCACCTGGCGCGGTGGCATGGTGTAATTACCCGCGAAGGCATCATTCAGTGAATTGATAAATTCCGGCTAACTCAGTGAGGCGTGAGCTTGTTCGACTGAAATGATCTTCATCCTCTGCTGGTTTACATGGCAAGGTTACTCCATCACGGCTTTTGCCCGGATAAACTGTCTTGGCTGGCTGCTAAATGGCGTTGCACTGCGGAAGCGAAGGGTCTCTGAGCCGTCGCCATTGGCGAAGGATTGCATGAAGATTGGAGTCTCTAACCAATTGCCTAAATCATCGCTGATCTCAGCCCCGACAGACACGTCATCAGCTCCGGAGCGGCGGCGGATATCGATGACCAAATAATCATCAAGGACCGTTGCAACTTCAACTGGCATTACTTCACCGACTGGTAAAATGCCGCCTGCCGGCGCATTCGGGTCGCCGCCGAGGACATATTCGAGAATCGCTTTGATGCCGTCCATGTCGTCGTCGGAGTCATCAGATGGCACGCCATTAGCTGCTTTCCAGGCGACGTAACTTGTGGCATCAGTCGATCCCGGATTACCGCCGACCTGCGAGCTATTGCGCCAGCTCAACGCATTTGCCGGATCAGGATTACTGGCTGGCTTGATCAACACGAGGCTGTAGCCATCACCGTCCGGGCTGTCAGGCCATGGTGGCGTGTCGTTATAGAAGAAGTCTTGCACGGTTACCGAATTGGCATCGAGCAGAATAACTTGCTCGCCGTCGTTGCTAAAGCTGCCACCAAAAACCCCCGCTACCGAGAATCCCATACCGTAGCGGAATTCAAAAGCGGCCTGGTTATTGACTAAAAGAACACGCTCGCCAGGAGCAACAACACGGAACGGATTATCTTCGGTAAAGGTAAACACCACCCCGAGCGAAAACTGCACATTGGCGAGGTCGATGTGGCTCGCACCGATATTTGTCAGCTCGACGTATTCGAACTCGCTGCGCTGAAGGAAACCCGCGTTAATCTCAGCAGCGCTTGGCGATGCCGGGCGGTAGTGGATTTCCGAAACAACGAGATTTGAAGCAGAAGCTGGCGCGGTATCAACGATGAAGGTTGCCTTGGTCAGGGCACTCCACTCGCCATTGTCCAAAACTCGGGCTTCGATGGTATTGATTCCCGGTTGAGTGAGTAAAAGTGGATTTGGTGTATTTGGTGTCGATACCATCTCACCCGTCAATCTCAGATCGAAGCTGATGTCGCTGGAGACTGCATTTGCCTGATGAATTTCGACAGCCAGCGTGTTGTTCCCTTCGGCCAGAGCTGTGGTGGGAATCGAAAAGGTAAAGAAAGTTGTTTCATCAGCTCCACCAGCGGTTTGGTTGGCATAGGTTTGGTTAGTAATAGTGCCGGCAGGCATCGCTGTCCGGGCAATCTCACTTCCATTCAAATAGATGACCGCTCCGTCATCGCGCAGCACTTCAAGATTCAGACCGGTGAATCCAGAAGCACCCGTGACGGTGAAGTCTTTCCGGAAGTAGGTGGTGGGATACTTGTTGCCACTGTCCGGGCCAAAGCTGAGCTCGGGGTCTTGTCCGTTGCCATAGCCGAGAACTGCTGTGCCGGTAGACCATCCGTTGTCGTTGAAAAAAGGCTGACGCCAAGCAATTCCCTGATTACTACCATTGTCGAGATACTTCCAGGTTGATCCCGCCGTAACCAGCGACTGCAAGCTGGAATTTCCTTGGAACATTTGCGAGCCGGACGTGATTGCTCCGCCCTGCTGACGAGGGTCGTCGCCATTGACGCGATAGTAAATCGCTCCCGGCCCACCACTAATCAAGATCTGCTGGCTACTGGAAATGTAACCGCCGTGTTGACTGTATGCTGGCGGATTCATCGAAGGATACCAGTCGACTGCGCGAAGCTGACTGATCATTGTTGGAACACGTCCGGTGATAAAATTCTCGATGTTTTGGATCGCTCTCAGCCAGTTGTTTCGGTTGCGCGTGCCGGAGTCTCCCCAACGTGCGGAGTGCGCGATCACTGCGCGATCGATTTGGTCAACGCGATGCTGTAGACGAGCCAAACCATTGGGGTCGGTCATTAAACCATCATTGTAACAAAGCTCCGCGATACGATCTGAGAATTCCAGCATGTATTCGAGATTTTCATCCGCGAGTGTCTGGTGAAGAACATGCGGATTGAAGTCAGAGAAATTGGTGGTAGAGCGTTTGTAAGGCGTGACCATATTGTTATCGCCCGTTCCCAGGGAGTGCTCGGAGTCGTGCTCGAAGAACTTAAATCCATCTGGGTTCACGCGATCATAGATGCCGAAGTAGTTGTTTGGCCTTGTCGCAGTGTAACGAGAACCCGGGCCATCACGATCGCCCGTGTAATAGGTCATGATCATGTAATCGATGAGATTCTCCGCATCAAGAAGGCGCTCGAAAGAAGGATTGATTGATCCGTCAGTGTTCTTTCCCTGAGCTTCAAAGTAGGAACTTGTGGTGGTAAATCCAGCGAGCCATTTATCGAACAATCGCTCGTATGCCTGACTGTTTCCGTCGGTGACATCACCGAAGGATTTGACGACATCGTAATCCTGTTCTGTTCCGCCAAAATAGGTCTCAGCGTAATTCGCCTCCGCTCTTTCATCGGTCTGGGTCATGCCCCAGTAGACGCCGTTTAGGTAGAGATGATACCAGCGGCCGCGGGTATACTGGTGGCCCATCTCGCCCTGCAGATCACGAGACCATGTATCGCGCGCAAATGAGTTCTGCCCCTGTCCGCCCCACGCCCATGAATAGTTTTGCGGGCCGCGCAGGTCGAATTTGTCAAAGTTGTCCGCGCCCTCATCACCGAACATTTTGTAATTGAGACGACCGTTGCCATAGTCGCCTCTGAAGAAAATTCGGAACGAGTGTTTCGGATTGCTGGTGCTGCGTGAAAAACCACCGCGAATACGCAATCCGCAAGGCGACTGGAAACCAGTCGCGTTTCCGTCAGGATCGACCCATCCCGGAGGATGGATCAACTCGATAGATGCTTCCCTTTCCCAGGCAAGACCGCGACTTCCCGGGTTCGAATAAATTCCGCTGCTTCCTGTCAGTCCGTCCTGATTCAACGAAATCGAAATCGTCGGGATCGATTGCAACGCTTCCTTTGTGCTAGCAACGCCACCGAGATCCGGATTGCTATGATTGACCACGCCGGAGTCCATATTATAGCGGTTGTATACCTGATTATTCACCGACCCAGCTGGCCAGCCGGGAGGCGCTGTCGCAGACTGTTGGATGACATCGTCGACGTAGAGATAGGTTTGCGAGTCGACATCGGTCTGATCAAAGCCGAACTTAAAAGCAGCAGCGCGCAGGACGGTCGTCGTCGTCACACTGATCGGCGCAGAATAAACTGTGCCGTTTGTTTCCGTCGGCTTCGAGCCATCGGTGGTGTAGCGAATTTCCGCGCCGACGGTTGTCGTGGTAATCGCAACTGACTGAGGCGTTGTGTAAAACCCGCGAGTCGGCGTAAAAATGGTATCCTCTACTTTTCCCTGACTGGATGGAATGCTGTTGATTCCCTCCGGCGTGGGATCGTCAAAATAGAACGGGTCGCCCGCCTGCAGTCCCCCACCGGTGAGTTCCGGGAGAACGAGGAAGGAGTCGTCCGCCGCAGAAATATTCAGCCCGTGGATGGCCAGAACGTTACTGGATCCATTGATCAAAAGTCCGGTGTTTGAGGTCAGGTTAAATGATTGTGGAATCAGCGCGTCGGAGGTCGAGGCCCGGGCTGCCGTCGCCGATGCGTCCCACGCAGGCGTGCCCGTGATGGCATTTGCGGATGCCACGCGAGTTCCATTCAAATAGGCGACAAAGCCGTCATTATAACGCATGCTCAATGAAAGTGATTCCAGCGCATTGATATCATTGACGGTAAAGGGAATACGAAGGTAGGCGCTGGATCGAACCCCAAGCATCGACGGGCTAATATCAGTGTCGATCAAACCTCCTCCAGCCGAGCCATCCGGAGTTGTCAGAACTTGAAGACCCCCTGCTGCCGTATCTCCGATCAGTCGCATGCTGGAATCGAACGAGCCGAAGTTGCCAGGAGCCGCGAACACTTCCATTTCAGCACCACCACCGGCCTCCCAGTAGAGTGCCTCGATCGCGTGGGCGCCTGCCGGCAAAGAAATCGTCCCAACACTCGTCAGAGCTCCGTGATTCGTATCATCCACCATGACATCCACCCCAGCGACACGAATGCGTCCACCGTCGTCCGAGTTCATGCCGAATGTCCACCTTCCAGCCGTCGGAATAATGATCGTTCCCGTTGCCAGAACCGCGTAGTTGTCTCCACCACCTCCGGGAAAAACCTGATTATCTGTGGTGAATTGTCCATCACCACCCGTGTCGAGAAAGTTAAGAATCTGCGTGATGACCGTCGTATCAGAAACAATGCCGCTTCCAGCCAGGAGCGATTCCGAGGTCGCGATGCTATTGATCGTGCCGCTGCTGTGGACATCGCGAACCGTGAAGCCCGGAACTTCCAGGCCGAACCCCAGCCCGGTGTTTCCGGTGCTCCAGCCCGTGGGCGTGAAACCCGCCTGGGTCCATGATGTCCCTAAAGTTCCGTTCGAAGGAATCAGATAAGTCGATGAAACGCCTTCTGAGATCAGAGGAACGCCGCTGAATGCCAGTCCAAAGGAACGGTCAGGATCTTGCGCAGAATATTCTGGTGAGAACTCGTTGGCGATTGTGGTTCCGCCAGGCTCCACCAACGCCAGGTATTCACCACCGGCCGAAAGCGAAAAACTCGTGTGTAATTCGTTTCCCGGAACTTGTCGGTTTTTTCCAGAAGCAAAAACAACGAGGAATCCACCTGGAGCGATTATCGCTGGCGGAAAGGTCCACTTTGTCAAGTTGGTCGCATTGTCTGTCAGCGTCCAGCCATCCAGATCGACAGCAGCGGCATCAGGATTGTGAATCTCTATCCAGTCCGGAAAATCGCCATCTTCATCGGCGAGGGTTTCTGTGTTGTCCGCCATAAACTCCGTAATAAGAGGCGTGGCATTTGCAGAAAAAAAGGAGAAGCCGACGATAAATGCCATCAAGAGATGGAAGAAGTATTTAGAAGGCATAATTCTTACGATCGCACAAAAACAACGAATTTAAAAATTGAAAAATCAGCCAACACGCACCCTCAAAGGATTAAGATCTGCTGTTAGCAGCTGCTTGGCCTTGGCTCACCAACATCCGCACCCTTTCCATCCCTCTCGTAGATCGCCTGCAAGCGTGATCAAACAGCCCGCCCAACGCGAAGCTGCGTCTCATTTTGCCTCCACCGGAGATTCCGCAAGCCGCTTGCGATATTCCTTTCTTGCGTGGGCGTATGCGGCCCGGGTATCAGCCAATTCGACTCTGGCAATAAATCGCTCCTTTTGGCTCCAACATTGGTCGACCGAATCAAGACACCATTGTGTACTGCGCTTCGAGGTCCGGACCTCTTTGCCATCCACCACGACCCACACCGGATTGGTATGCGAACTCCCGAACACCCGCATCACCACCCAACTGCTCCGCTCAATCGGCACCTCGAAGCTTACCTCGCTCACTTCGCCATCGGCCACGATATTCTTACGTGCCACAAACGGTTGCAAAAAAGCGGAGACTTTGTAGTCGGAAGATTGCTGTTTTCGCCTACCTTCCAAACCAATGAAAAGCCCTCTAGCCCTGCCAACCGATCATCGCCGGGGTCAGCTTGTTAAGGCTTTGAAAGATAATCTCGCGCTCCTTTTTGGGGTGGTCGCGCTTGCCTGGGGGCTTGAGGTTATTGACACTATTCTTCTTGGATTTCTTGATCGTTTCGGGATCCAACCGCGCTCGTTCGCCGGATTGCCTGGAGTGGTGACCTCTCCCTTTCTCCACCTGGGATTCGGTCATCTCATCTCCAACACCATTCCTTTTTTAATACTCGGCGGCATCGTTCTCATCGGAGGACGGAGAGTCTTTCTCATGGCAACGCTCTTCATCATTGCGGTGGGGGGCATGGCTCTCTGGACCCTCGGTCCAGGTGCGACGAACCATCTCGGTACCAGTGGTCTCATCTTCGGCTACCTCGGGTTTCTTCTCGCTCGCGGAATCGTCGAAAAGTCGAGCTTTTGGATCGTCGTTTCAGTCGTCACCCTCCTGCTCTACGGCGGCATGTTGAATGCCGTTTTCCCCGGTCAACCCGGTATTTCGTGGCAGGGACACCTCTTCGGGCTCGTTGCGGGAATTCTAGCCGCGCGGGTCATGTTTACCCGCGAGAAGCCGCTGCCATTGGCGAACTAGGAATTCGACTTGCGGATCGCAGCGAGAAACGATTCAGGATACCCTTCAATCTTGACCTGAGCGGTGCCCCGAATTCGGAGGAATTCGTCTCCCCAGTCGTTGGTTGAAGTCGGATGAAAAAACCACAATCCCCTTTCGGAGATTGTGGCATAAGTTAAAATCCAACCCTGTTCCTTTATTCGTTCTCCACCACCCGGAAGAAGCGGCGAACGTCAATCGGATTAGAGAGAGCAAAGGTGAAACTGGTGAGATCTCCTCCCGAGGGAATACTGTCATCGACGTCCTCCGAGAACTCGGTTAAATCACCCGAGGTGAAAACCGAGTAGGTCCTGTTATCACGGGAATCCCAAGTCAGAGTGACTTCGCTTGTTGCTGGATTGAAGCCAATCGAAGTAATTTGCAGCGGAGCGATGGGCCCCTCTTCACCGAAGTATTCGATCTCCGACAAGGCGTGATTGCCACCTCCCGTCAGAGTCACATCATAACGAATGAAGGCATACGAATCTGATGGAGACGGAAGGTCGATTCTGACCGTCTGATCCCTGGCAGTCCAGAGCGAGGGCTCATCCGCCCGCTCATAAATGGTCTCCCAAGTGACGCCATCGTTCGAACCCTGGATTTGAAAATCAAGGGGATCGCGGGCCGGAGTATCGTTACTCGAGGTCAGAGTGAAGTGGGTCAAAGAGACTGGAGTTTCGAACCCAACGGTGATATCCTGAGGGGCGCCGTTGCAGCACACTTTATTTTGCCCGCCGCCAATTTGGTTGTCGAAGACATCGAAGAATCCTTCGCTGCCGCCGAAGTTACCGAAGTATTCCTCGGACGAAGCGGCGATTGAAATCCAATTGAAGCCGGTTCCTGCAGTTTGAGGGTTATCTCCGTCTTCGAAAATCGTTTCTCCCTCGGCTCCGTCATCCTCGGGATCGGTGAGATCACCTCCCAACAGACCGTCGATAATGGTGATGGTAGGAATGTCAGAATTGCTGCTGGGATCATTGGGATCGGTATTCATGGACACTTCGAAGCCATCTTTTTGCTTATCTCCATCAGTGTCGGCAATATTCGGATCAGTTCCGGTTTGAGTGGCACTTACGAACTCACCCCCGTCATCTTCGACTCCATCAGCAAGTCCATCTTCATCGGTGTCGGCAATGAATGGGCTGGTGCCTGTCTGGGTGTCGCTAACGAAAGTGCCTGCGCCATCCTCGACTCCGTCCTTGAGACCATCGCCATCAGAATCATCATCGCTGGGATCGAGCCCGCTTTCAGCTTCGGAGAGGTTGGAAAGACCATCCATGTCAAAGTCATCATCCGGCCCCTGCGAAAGGTCGCCGAAGAAATTGTTTTCGAAAAGGTCATCGAGACCGTCGTTGTCGGAATCCCCTGGTTCAGAGAAGGATGTTTCGAGGAGTTCGTAGTTTGCAACATCGAAGACTTCCCCGGTCTTGTCCCCTCTCTCCTTGGCGACAAAGACCTGGACCTGGGCACCACCACCCCTTTCCCAATAGACAAATTCCATCACATGGTTTCCATAGGACAGTAAAATCGCTCCGAGAGTGGTTGTTGAGCCGCGGTTACGATCATCAATCGTGGCGACTTCGCCATCGATAAATAGACCGCCACCGTCATCCGAGTTAAAGCCGAAGGTATACATGCCTGGCTCACCGATAAAGATTGAGCCGGTAGCCAGAAGCCCATGATCATCTGCCGCCAAATCCTGTGCTCCAAGGACAGGGAACGCGCGCGGATCCGGGAAGGGACCGTTGGCGTTGTCTCGGAAATTAATCGTTGTCTCGGAGGTGTTGGTTTCGGCCAGGATATTCGCTGGAGTATTGAAAAGAGCACGGGTATCAGCAATCGAGTTCAAACCAACAGACGAAGTGGCGTTGCGCACTGACCATCCCGCGGGAACGCTTGCGCCGTCGTGTGGATCGGACGAATTATTAATTTCAGAGCCATCGCCGAAGCCATCACTGTCGGTATCAGCAAGATTTGGGTTGGTCCCGGTATCGTCGGCATCCACCAGAGTGCCGGTGTTGGTTTCAACCAGATCGCTCAGGCCATCGCTGTCCGTATCCGCACTCAAGGGATTAGTTCCGGTATCGGTGGCACTTACAAAAATTCCGGTGTTGGTTTCCGCGCCATCCTTGATGCCATCGTTATCGCTGTCGTCGTCCTGAAGATCAGTCCTGGCGAGGTATTCAACAAGATTAGTAGAACCATCCGCATCGAGATCGCCTGCGCTATCATCCGCAGCCTTATCAAGCCCGTTTGCGTCTTCAAAGTCGTCTGGAATACCGTCGCCATCGGCGTCCGGGAGAGTATCCACCAGGATGGAATCAATTTCCCAGTTTGGAGTTCCCACCCCCCGTGCTCCTTCGTCGAAGGCACCCACAAAGCGAATCTGAATGCTGGATCCGGCGGCCGCACCTCCCACATTGGCGACGCTCGTGATAAAAGTTCCCGCGCCATAGCCAACGGATTCATCATTAAATCCATCGAGACCACCAAGGACGTGATTCCCGATCAATGGGCCGGTGTTGGTATACCCATTTTGCGAGAAGGCTGAGGCCGGGACGTTTATGAAAGCGCCTCCATCAATCGAAATTTGGAGACCGCCTCCATCCCAATTGCCTCCTTCAATACTGTAGCGATGATCAAAGCTCACTTGAATCCCGGCAGTCGAGGAGACCGCAATGGCTGGACTGGTAATGGTATTGGTGGCCGGTCCGGAATCATCTCCTTCGATCGACCAGGTCCCACTCCCCGCATTATAGGTTGCCGGAATGGGCGAGTTTCCAGTTGCTTCTTGAACAAATCCGCCGTCATTGGCGTTAAAATCTTGAACGAGTAGGTCGGTCGCCCCGGCAGAGGAGACCATCGCAGCCACGAAAAACGGGGCCACAGGTAAGTGATAGAATAAATGTTTGGACATAATTACACTCTGATCAGAGTAACCAACCCACTAACTAAATGAAGTGCCCCCAGTCAATACCCTTCTGTTTAATCAAAGGAAAAATAAACATTTCCGATGATTTGAATAACGATCAAGACTCCTGCTAGAGTCGGTTGGCTGCACGATAGTGAGCGGGTAATTTAGGAAGCGGTGCCTCGGTCAAATCCTATCTTGGAGAATGGAACTGGGTTCCCGAATTTACGCAGATGACAGCGAAGGAAACTGGGGAGGCTATTGGGAAGACCTACTTGACTTTGATCATTTTGGATTCGTTGTCGAAGATATCGCGGCAACGAATTTCGAAGCTCAGAGAGGAAGCGGGAATTCCCTTTGGGAATTCCAGAGTGACGCTTCGAGTGTGGGGAGAGGTAATGAGCTTTTCGAGGACGGCC
>Ga0209711_10000453_pt1 | contig 41692 bp, 41 predicted proteins | sample ArcticOcean_MG_C_7_FD_187441 | JGI IMG/M metagenome (GOLD analysis project Ga0209711, IMG submission 187441) | Marine microbial communities from western Arctic Ocean - ArcticOcean_MG_CB11_88 (SPAdes) (version 2) | ecosystem: Environmental > Aquatic > Marine > Oceanic | place: Arctic Ocean...
TGGGAGCACCTGTTTTCGCCGAAGGTGGAGACATGCTCTTCTCTGGCAGCACCCTTATCGCTTCAGGAGGATACCTTCTCGCCTTCCCTTTTGCTTCTGCAATTATCGCTGAAGGACTTGACCGTTCACGAAAGAAGGGTGTGTCTGATTTGAAAGCACAACTTCTCTGTTGGGCATACGCAATGATCCCCGTGTATCTTCTTGGAACCGCTTGGCTTGCCCATTCTTACAGTGTTGACTTTGCTCAAGCATTCGAATGGGGGGTTGAACCATTTTTGCTTTGGGACCTCGCTAAGATTGTCGTCATGGCCTTGGTCACTACGAAGTTATGGTCGTATTCACCTTTTGACGAGTTGGAACTTTTAGATGAACTTGATGAGGATGATTCTGACGATCGCCCACTAACTCAAATCGTTTGAGGAACTCGACAAAATTCTCTTTGAAAAGAGATTTCTTTCCTTTTTGAACATCAGTTCAAACCGTTTCATTCATGGATGGGGCGCGCCCGTCTCAATTCATGGGCAGCGTTGGCGACCTCTATCACCACTTCTTAGAAGCCGTAGACCAAGCGGCTATTTCCAGTGCTGCATGGCGCGGTCTTGGTGAAAAAGATAAGGCTGATGAAGCTGCAGTCGAAGCCATGCGCCGAACCTTCGATAACGTGCCTTTTGATGGCCGTGTTGCCATTGGTGAAGGTGAGCGCGATGAAGCACCTATGCTCTACATCGGTGAAGAGATTGGTAGCATGGTTGGCGTCGTCGGTGCTCCACAAATTGATATTGCAGTTGACCCACTTGAATGCACCAATAACTGTGCATCGAACTCTCCAAACTCAATTGCAGTTCTTGCAGCTGCACCCCGTGGAACGCTCTTGCATGCTCCAGATTGTTACATGGATAAAATCGCAGGCGGCCCAGAATTGGTTGGTCATATCAGCCTTGATGGTGATGTTGCCTACAATCTTGAACAAACTGCAGCGGCTCTGGACAAAGCAATTTCAGAAGTCCGGGTTGTTGCTCTTGATCGAGAACGCCATACTCAACTGTTCAAAGAGATCCGAGCCAGTGGTGCTCAACTCGAACTCATGGGAGATGGTGACGTTTCCGGAGCAATTTGGGCTGCACGTCCTGAGGGGCCATTCGATTTGTTAATGGGCATCGGCGCTGCTCCAGAAGGTGTCATTTCCGCTGCTGCAATTCGTGGCTTAGGCGGCGTATTCGAAGGGCGTCTCGTCTTCCGTTCTCCGGAAGAAGAAGCACGTGCAGAGAACATGGTCGGTGACGATTTGACCCGTCTATGGGAAGCGCATGATTTGTGCAAGAGCGAAAACGCAATCTTTGCAGCATCAGGTGTTTGTGAAGGGTATCTTCCTGCAGCGATTCTTGGAGAAACGCACACCACAACCTTCGGTGAAATCATCGATGTCGAAAGTGGTACCGTTCGTAGAATCGAAACCACTCGCCGCCTGTGAATCCTCAGAGTAATTGCTTCATACGAACATATGTTCTCATCACCGGTTCCTGAAACATCTGTGTGTAGATGGAATAATCACTGATGATAGTTTTCTTTCTTTCCTTTAGTTCCTTTGAGAACTTCCTGAACGCTCGGAGGGTTTTGGAGTTGAATGTGAGGGCGCTCATCAAGGAATTTGTTGAAGTTGTACAGTGTTCGTTCAGTAGCAGATGCTAGGGATTCCTGGGTAATCTTCACTTTCTTTGCATCGTCTTTTGAATTGTTAACTGAAATGTAGTTGGCTTGGTTCACAATATCATGAATGTGTGAGCCGGTAAATCCGAGTGGCATTGTCATCACTAGGGCATCCAAATCAAGATTTTTCTCAGTTTTGTATGAACTTAATTTAAGGACCATTATACTCTTTAAGATGTCCTTTTCGGGATATGGGTAGTCGATTCGAACATCAAAACGACCAGGCCGGGCAATCAGTGCCCAATCCATTTGTTCTGGGTGATTGCTGGTTGCTACACTAATGACGCCGTTGTTACTGTTGATCCCATCCATGCAGTTGAGCAGTGTCGAAAGACCTGCCCCATTACCACTCTCACCCCTTTGTCCGGTGATTCCGAGAGCGTCAATGTCTTCAAGAATGAGAACAGTCGGAGCGTAGCGTCGAGACAGTTCAAAAATCCCTTCCATATTTTCTCGCAACATCAGGAAGTTTGTGAAAACCACAGTGCAGTCAGCTTTGGAAATAACAGCATCAATCGTCAGCGACTTACCTACTCCCGGAGGCCCTGCAAGCATAATTCCTCGATTTGTCTCAACTCCCCTTTCGATGAGGCGTTCTGAATTTGAAAGAATTGCAAAAATGTTTTCATCGAGAAGTTTTTTCTTTGAATCCGATAGAATCATGTCCTCAAATGTTCGGCCTTTGGGACTAATTTGAGTGATATTTGCATCAAACTTTGAGTTTTTAAGCAGACCTTTTTCACGCTGGTAAGTGTCAAATTCGCTCCACAATTGCTGAACAAAGCGCTCAGTATTTTCGCGTACTAACAAAATCTGTTCATCCTTTGATGAATTTGTGGAATCATCAAGTGCACCCTGGTTGGAAAATAAATCAAGTCCGACATGGACGGTAAGTTCGCCAGAACTATGGTATAACACCGACTCAACGGCAATACGCATCTCATTTCCTGAAACTGGGCATTGTGGATTGTAAAAATAAATGTGAGCGGAAGGCCGATATTTACACGTTCTTCCGTCCCAATCAAACATTGTTAATGTAGGTTTAGTCCTACGAAAGCCGTTGTACGAGGTTACTTTTTTGTGTTCATAACCTAAGTGCTGAACAAAATCGATGAAATCCCTGTAGTCGATTCTGTGCAATTCTTTCTTGCAACCTAAATTCTGCGAGTGTTGTTCTAACCCCAACCAGTTATTGAGGTCCAGTTCGGATAAGGACTGATATTTATCAGCGCGTTCCAAAGGCCATATTCCAAGTTTTTCATAGGTCTGGCGAGGTCGGAATGGGTTCGTTGCGATATGACTGTTCACATCCGAAAGTATTGGCTTGTAGGCACCTTCACCGATTGGGAGGGATTCCAGAGTCGTACAGAGCTTTCTCATTGACCCTGTTAAACCGTGAAGAAGGTCATTGATGTCATTCGCTTGTTTCTTGCTCATAGGGAGATCATATTCTGACAACACTTCTGAATTCGATAAGAATTGTCGAGCCGTATCTGAATACGATTCAACATCGAGTTCCTTTCCGAACAATTCTTTGATCTCTTCAATGTTGTTTGAGTTCAGTACATAGGTGGTGAGTGCGGTAATACAACCATACACCGTCGAATATGCGTCAAGAAGTACCGTTTTAACAAAACTATGGGCTGGAGGATACAGTGAACTCGTCCAGTCATGACAGTAGTATTGTAGTTCGAATGAAGGTCTATCGAAAAAAATATTATCTCGTAAGAGCGAGGTAGGTGATTCTGTTTCTTTATACATCTGTTTCAGGTATCCTTGTGTAGACCCGACCCATTCTTCTTGTAATGACTTCCAACTAAAATAAGAGGTGATATGTTGCAGGAATTTTTCACTCTTTTGCACTGTTTTCCGCAATTGCCCATCGATTTTACCAGTCAACTCGGTCAGCTCATTGTCGATTTTGTCATCCGTATCGGCATCGTATTCTCCAACGAAGCGCTTTTCAGCCCCGCGTCTAAGAATTTCAATATGTGAAGCAAGATTCTCGATAACCTCTCCGACTTTCTCTTTACGAAAAGCGTGCATCTCTGCCCATTGCTCTGCAGTTGCATCCAGTGCTAAATCTTCGATATCATCTAATGGAGGATAGTGAAGCGGATCTCCGAATTCGCTCGAATAACTCGAATACTTTGAATTCGTTTTTTTGATTTCCTTCAAGAAAGTTTCCAATTCACTAAGTATGGACTTCGCGTGTTCCTCGGTATTCTCTTTCTCACTCACGGCTATCGACGCAACCAATACGAGTAGGTTGAAAAAAGGACCGGTAGTAATCTTTAGAAATTACAGTCCGATACACACTACAAACAGGATTGATTGTATTCGCTCTGTGTTCAGTATTCGGATCGAAGCCATCAAAGGAGTGACAAGCTCTCGGAATCCAGAAAACTTCAGACTGAGTTTTGGGGCGTTGCACTTGGTTGGATACTGGATGTATCAACTGGGGTATCGCCGCTCTGGGTCAAGAAAAGAACCAGAACAAGAACTCCACACACCATTGGTGCGAAAAGTAGCGGCATGAGGGCAGACAAAAATTGGGTAACTGCAAATACAGATAGCCCGAGTACGCCCAATATGTACCCAGCAACGTTTGTTGCTGAGAATAGTTTCTTCATGTTTGACAGAATTGTGTTCATGAAATAAGGTAACAAGAGGGGGGTATATGACGACCTGTTTTTTCCTAAAGAGAATAATGATGAGTTTTTTCGGCCCACTGCGGACTGATTCCCCCTCAGGAAAAAATCTTTCTTGCGACCCTAACACGGGATGGCCCCTTCTCGCTCGACTCTTTGTGTTCGTGAACTTCAAGTGCATCGGTTTCTACAACCCTGCATGGCGGTGCAGCAAGTACGCATTGAAGTCCGATTGCCGGAAGGGCATTGGGCAGGGGATGTAACCCGCAGTCATCCCTCAGCAGTTCTTCGAATTGAAGAGCACATGCCGTTACAGAAAGGGAGGGGGACCGCCAGGGCCTCATGCAGTGAAGAGATTACTGAAACAGTTGTATCTCATCCTGGTATCGAAGAGGTTCGTAGTTTTGGTAAGCAAAGTTTTGTCGTCGATATTATTGCAGGCGGTGGAGGTTTTCTCAAACCGCTCCTCAAAGTTGGAGTGATCCCTCATACACCTTTCGAAGTCCGAGACGGTTGGGTCGAGTGGACCATTTCTTGCGCTCGAGAAAAAGTTCGAGACCTGCTCTCTGGTTTTGATGATGAAGAAATCCCATATCAATTGGTTTCTACACGTGGAGTTACCAATCGTCTGCTCACGCCTCGCCAGCGCTATGTGTTCGATACAGCGATGAAAGAAGGCTTCTATGATGTGCCACGAAGAATCACCTTGACTGAACTTGCAGTGGTTCTCGAAGTGGCCAAATCAACACTTTCCGCCCAGTTACAACGTATTGAATCAACCGTGCACCATGCCTTTGCAGATGACATCAGGCGCCGTAGCCCCTAACATGTTCGTACGAACATGTTCGCAAAGGCAATAAGGTAGACCCGTACCTCGGAGTGTCATGGACAATCTACCAAATACCTGGGAAGACTGGGTTTCAAACTTTACCGAATGGCAAGACCGTGTTGGTTTCAACCGTGATTGGATGGGCGACTTTGACCTCTCGATTCAGTTTGATTGGGACCGTGCAGGCGAAGTTATTGAATTCGGAGATTACAAAGGGCGTCCAAAATGGGAACGCTCTCTTCAAGTCCCTCAACAAAGCATGCGTGATGCTCTGGTGAGCATGATCACCGTTCAAGGTGATACTGAATTTGCTTCGGTTGAACAACAACGCCACCTCCTCGCATCTGCTCCAACCGATTACGACCGCTATGCAGCAGCTCGTATCATGGCTGAAGAACAACGTCACGGCTGGCAAATGGCTTACCTCTTGATGACTTACTTTGGACAACAAGGACGTCGTGAAGCACAAAAACTGCTTGAGCGTAACGCCCAAGACGGCGACCGATTACTTGGTGCATTTAACCGACCTATGCCTCATTGGTTAGATTTCTTCTGTTACACCATGTTCGTTGACCGTGACGGCAAGTTCCAACTCGGCATGCTCTCTACCTCTGCGTTCAAACCACTCGCAGCCTCCATGGGCCCAATGCTCAAGGAAGAGTCGTTCCACCTTGGAACCGGTTCCAACGGCCTTCGTCGTGTCATTAAAGCAGGTATTATTCCACTTGATATGCTTCAACGCTACTTCAACAAATGGGTTTCAACCGCACACGATTTGTTTGGTGTCGACGCATCCTCATCGGCTCATTGGTCGTATGTTTGGGGCGTTAAAGGACGCTGGGACGAGCGAAAGAAGCTCGAAGCAGGTATTGAAGTCGACAAGGAAGTTCTCAACGAAGAAGCACGTGGTCACTACCACACTGAAATCGTTGGTGAAGTTGAAAAATTGAACGGCTATCTCCCTGAAGGCAGCAAGAAACTCGTTGTCCCTCACGAAAATTTCTATCGAGAAATTGGTCCATTCCGAAAGCAACGGTTTACCACTGAAGGTGAACCTTTCACCGGTACTGACGAAGAATGGAAGGCATACTTGCATGTGACGCTTCCTACAGCTCAGGACGAAGAAGACCTCAAAGAATTATTCAAGCAAGAATGGGTTGCGAGTAAACCACTTTCAGCACGCCAAATTGCCTCTGGCATTGGCGCTAAGGCTTGAAGTTCGTCTCTGATGGAGGGTTTGAATGATTCCAGTATCGCTGTTTGGCATCGATGTGGAGATGTGTGAAGCATTTTATGAGGCTCTTCCTCAATTAGTTGCGGACAGTGTCGATGATGAGTTGTATGCCAATGCATTGTTTTCGATTGAAAGTGAAGCATTGCTTGACCACATCCGTGTCGCAGACCAATGGGCACATCACGATCCTTTTGCATGGCCTGAGGACATCAGTAATGAAGTTGAAATGACGCTTCGTACGGTGAATTACCCAGATGTGTCCCTACTTGAACACCTCTTGACGCTTGATAATGTCGATGCTACACGTGTTTCGGTGTGGATGCACTTTTCCACTAATTTGTTTCCATTGTACAGTAAAGCAGCATGTGCGACTTTGACTCGAATGGGTGTTCCAACTCCTTACAATCCGAACGATATTGCAAGTTATGGACTGTATGTCTCACGCCTTGAAGGATTGAAATTGTACGCTCCTGCAGCGGGATTACCGGAAATCGGTTTGCCTCGTTCACGAATGCTCCAACTTGGATTGGAGCGGTATGAATGAAACATCTTTTGATTCACTTCAAATTACTGTTTGTCGTTGCTGTCTGGGGCTTTGGCTGGCCTGCAGGTCGTGTGATTGCACAGGATATTGCACCGTTCGTCGCCTCTTGGCTTCGCTACATTATTGCGGTTGCTTTCTTCTTTGTTTACCTCCGACTTTCCAGCCAGTGGATGGTACCAACTCGAGATGAATGGAAACGAATTGCATGGATTGGTTTCTTTTCGACTTGTCTGTATCAAGCCTTTTTCATGATCGGAATGAAATACACAGCTGCAGGTGATGCATCACTGATGATTACGTTTAATCCCTTTTTCACCGCATTACTCGCGATTGTATTCCTCAAGGAGGCAATGCATTGGCGCCTCGGGTTCGGTATTGGATTGGGACTAAGTGGTGTAGCCGTGTTATTCTTTTATTCTCCAAATGTAGACATTCCTTTCTTTGACCGAGCCCTTGGTGACCTGTTAATTGCTTGTGCTGCATTTGCTTGGGCATGTAATTCTATTCAAATGAAGAAAGCCATGACAGAACCAGCAGCCGATTCAGAACGCTGTCTTTCCCCCTTACAGTTGACCGTATGGTCTTCGGTTGCGGGTCTTCTCATGCTCACACCTGTGGTTGCAGTCGAAACATGGTTTGTTGGAATTCCGGAGCCATCGATGAATGGCTGGATTGCCATGATATTTTTAGCGGTCTTTTCCACCGTGATTTCATACGTCTGGTTCGCTGATGGAATCCTGACTATTGGTGCTGGTAAGAGTGCGTTGTACGTGTATCTGGTCCCTATCTTTGGAATCTTTAGTGGTTACCTCCTGCTCGATGAAAAATTGGGCGCTTCACTTATTGTGGCGTTTTTACTGATTGTCGGTGGAGTTGTACTTGCTCAAAGTAAGCAACCGATAGCCAAGGAACCATGATGAAGTTGAACCCCTTGGCCTCACCATGGAGATTCGTTGCGTCGCCGTGATTGGTGCAGGCACTATGGGTGCAGGAATTGCACAAATCTGTGCACAAAGTGGTTGGAAAACAAATTTGTTTGATGCTTTTCCAGAAGGTCTTGAACGTGGGATGGAACGCATTGATGCATTTTGGGACAAAGGAATTTCCCGTGGCAAAACGACTCCAGAGCAAAAAGTCCAATGGTCTGCAAACTTACACGCTGTCGCCGATATGGCAGAAGCAGTTGGGCAAGCTGACTTGATTATCGAGGCAGTTCCTGAGATTCCAGAACTTAAGCATTCTATTTTCACAGAACTTGACCGTTTAGCACCACCGCATGCCATTCTCGGAACCAATACCTCATCGCTCTCAATTGCAGATATTGCGGCGGCAACTTCGCGTCCCGAAAACGTGATTGGAATGCATTTTTTTAATCCAGTCCCAATTATGAAATTACTCGAACTGGTTCGCCATGATTCGACCAGTGATGCAACTATTGCTGCAGCCCAAGCTGCTGGAACTGCAATGGGGAAAACCACAATTCTGGTGAAGGACATTCCAGGTTTTGCTACAAGTCGGCTTGGAGTCGTTTTGGGTAACGAAGCCATCCGAATGTTGGCAGATGGTGTGGCCAGCGCAAAAGACATCGATACTGCGATGGTGCTAGGTTACAAACATCCAATGGGTCCTCTTGCGTTGTCTGACTTGGTTGGCCTCGATGTTCGACGTGACATCCTCAAAAATCTTCAATCTTCGTTCAATGATGATGCGTATGCTCCACATCCACTGCTTGAGAAATTAGTTGCAGCAGGTCGTCTTGGAAAGAAATCGAATCTTGGTATTTACGATTGGTCAACTGGTGAAGCAGAAGAAACCGAAATGCCTGAATAATCACAGTTTGGTTCCACAATGCTTGCAATGTTTTGCATTGTAGTCATGCCCTTCTTTGGAACATTCCATACAAGCACGTGTGCTAAAATCTCCGGCCTTAATCAGTTCGGTTGAAATGATCCCAGTAGGCACGATGATGAGGCTATATCCCATTACCATGATGAACACAGCTAATGCTTTACCCAATGCTGTTGAAGGAACTGTATCGCCATATCCTGTGCTTGTTAAGGTGACAATTGCCCAATAGACACTCTGAGGTATCGAAGTGAAACCATTTGTTGGCCCTTCGAGCAAATACATTCCTGCACCGCTGATAAAACTCAAAACAGTCACCGTCGATAGAAATACAATAATACGGGAGCGTGATTGTAATATTGCGGTACCTAAGACGGTCGCTTCACCAACATACCGCGTCAATTTGAATACACGGAATGCTCGTAACAGACGCAAGGCTCGAAGGATGAGAAAACTCTGTGCACCAGGAATGAAGAGACTCAGATAGGTCGGAATAATGGCCAATAAATCCACGACTCCAAAGAAAGAAGTAGCGTATTCGATTGAATTTCGAGTGATGTAGAGGCGGAGGAGATACTCAAAGGTGAACAGTAACGTGAAGAGCCATTCAGCAAATACCAATTGGCTGTGGTATTTACTGTCAAAAGATTCGACACTTTCCAAAGATACGGCAATAATGGATGCAATGATGGAAACCATCAGAGCAACATCGAAGTATGTTCCATATTTTGTATCTGCTTCAAAAATAATTTCATGAAACTTTTCACGAAGTGTTTTTTCTTCAGAGATATGTTCTCCCATCCGTTTCACTCCTGTTGAAAATTCGGTTTGCGCTTTTCAATGAAAGCAGTGACGCCTTCTTTGAAAGCAGTTGTTGTTCCCGCAGCTTCGATCAAAGTTCGTTCATGCTTGAGATGAGTTTCGAAATCATGAATTGATTGTACATCCAGTAAGTGCTTCGTTGCTTCTTTGGTATGAGTGCCCCATTGACTCCAACGTTCAGCGATTCCATAGGCTGCATCGAGGAGGTTTTCATCTTCGACGATTGCATCGATTGCCCCAACTGAAAGGCATTGCTCCGCATCCCATATTTCATTTTCAAAAAAGAACCGTCGGGTGACTTGATTGCCAACAAGTCGAGGTAAGAGCCATGTTGTTCCACCGTCGGGTGACAAACCCATACCAGAGTAGGAAGCGGCCATTTTTGCTTTAGTCGAAGCGATACGGGCATCACAAGCCAGTGCCAAACCAAGTCCGCCGCCAGCACATGCGCCGTTGACAGCAGCGATGCATATGGTTGAGGATTGCCGCATACGAATCAACAAAGGGTGAAGGATTCCAGTAAGATCTCGAATTAATTGAGGCGCATCTTCATCTTCAATCGATTGTGCGAAAGCGTGTATGTCTGCGCCTGCAGAGAAAAACTTCCCTTCTCCGGTGAGCACGATTGCTCGAACATTTGGATGAATGAGTCCAGCATCGATAGCCTGGGCAATTTGAGGAAGAAATTTCCGTGAGAACGATTGTGTCGCTGAGTGACCTGAAAATCGAATTAAACGAATACCGTTGTCAAGATCGCTGGATGTAACCGACATGTGTGTCCCTCAAAGTTTGATGTTGACGTTCTTGATTTTGGTGTAGAAGCGTAGAGCATCTTGGCTTTGTTCGATACCAATTCCAGATTGTTTCCAGCCGGTGAATGCAGTTTGAGGGAAGGTAATCGGGTATTCATTGATTGAGACCATACCGCTTTCCAAATCTCGAGCCATGTTGTGCGCTCGACTCAAATCATTGGTCCAAATACCGTTCAACAAACCGAACGGTGAGTCGTTGGCTAATGCCAATGCTTCAGCATCTTCACTGAACGATGTAACTGCTAAGACTGGGCCAAACAGTTCTTCATTGAACAAAAGATTTTGACTGTCAACACCAGTAACGACTGTTGCTTCCATGAACGCTCCATCACCTTCTACGATGTTTCCCCCGCAGACAACTTTTCCACCCATTGCTAATCCTGCATGTAATTTCTCCATGACTTCTGTGCGGTGGTTTCGATGAACGAGGCTTCCAATTCGAACACCTTCTTCCATTCCAGGTCCAACTTTCCATTTGGCGACTTCTGCAACAACTGCATCGACCAATTCGTCGTGAATATCTTCGTGAACAATTAATCGAGAACCAGCCCAACACATTTGTCCGGCATTCATGAATATTCCAAAGCAAATTGCTTTGGCAGCATATCGGAGGTTTGCATCCTTAAAGACGATGTTTGCACCTTTGCCACCAAGTTCAAGTGTAACTGGTGTAAGGTTTTCACTTGCTTTTGCCATGACTGCCTGTCCGGTAGGAACGCCTCCAGTGAGTACAATTCCATCGACGCCTTTGTGACCTGCAAGAGCATCACCAATGAGACCGCCTGAACCAGTGATCACCTGAAGCACTCCAGTCGGGAGTCCGACTTCTGCTTCTTCCATTGCCTTGGCCCATGCGACTAAGGACAGTGGTGTCCATGAAGCAGGCTTTGCAATAACGGTACATCCAGCAGCCAATGCAGGTGCAATGGAGCGTAGAGCGAGTTGCAGTGGGAAATTCCAAGGGATAATGTGAACGGTTACACCAAGCGGTTGGCGCAAGGTATAGTTGAGACGATTACCGGGAACAGGGATTGTACTTCCTTCGATTTTATCGGAAAGTCCAGCGAAATATTCCAGAGTCCATGCCCCGAAACGAATTTCTGACAATGCTTCACGGAATGTCTTACCATTATTGTTTGATTCGAGAACTGCAAGTTCCTTTGCTTTGGCATAGGTGGCTTGAGCCATCTTGTTGAGAATACGACCTCGCTGTGCAGGGTCCATATTCTTCCAGCTTGAATCGTTGAAAGCTGCGCGTGAAGCATCAACACATCGGTTGACATCGCCAAGAGTTGCCTTGGGAGTTGTGGCCATTATTTCCCCAGTAGCGGGGTTGAGTATCTCGGCTGTTGCACCATCTTCCGCATCGCACCATTCACCTGCAATCGACATTTGTTCTGCGCTCATGTTCCACTCCAAGCGTTGTCCCCTCAAAGGCATTCGCTTGACAAGACTTGCTTTCAAAGAAAGGTGAAGCAGTGGCTATGGGCGAAAAGACTCTTGAAGCGAGTTCGCTGTGCACACAGTATGGCTCGAGAGATTGGTTTGGCACAAGCGGCGGCTCGGACCATCGCAGGCCGAGCACCTCGACTGTTAGTCATCGCTGGAGCGACTGGAACTGGAAAGTCTACTGCTTCAGTTCAAATCGCCGCCAAGAGTGGTTTTGCACGTCTTCTTTCCACCGATGCCGTTCGTGAGATTATTCGCTCGTGCGACGAGGAGAGAAGTGAACCTGCTCTCCATCGTTCCTCTTTTTCACAAGGAGATTCGGGGGAGCCAGTAATCGATTGGCTGGATACATGCCAAGCCGTCGAAGGTGGAATAATGGCGACGATTGATCGTGCTCGTCGAGAAGGTATTGACCTGTTGATTGAAGGTGTTCACATCAATCCGAGTGAACGCTTACTCAGAAGTTGGCGTGAAGCAGGTGGCATTGCAATTGGATTGGTCATGACGGTTGGTGAAGATGAACGTCATCGTTCCATGATCCGTTCACGTGATGCTCATTCATTCCGTCGTGCAGACCGTTATCTCGCCGCATTCCCTCGGATTCGTGCGATTCAAGAAGGCTTGATTGAACGGGCTAAAATTGCGTCTTGGCCTATTGTTGATTTATCGAGAGTGACCAATGATACTGAACGAATCAAGCATTTGTTGGACTTGGCGTGGAATGAGCATATTCAGCGTCGCTAAACATGGGTCATCTCAAACGAAATGGCAACAGTAAGCATTGCTGTACCATCAGATATCCCTAATTCTCCCGAAAAATGGAGCGTTGTTGGAGATGTTTCATTAACTTGGAAATCAATGAGTTTGATTTCGATTCCCCTCAGTTCACCATGGTAGAGCATGTCATCATGGACACTTTGAAAAGCAATCTCTCCCGCATCGAACGGTTCTAAGCCGCCGTCAATCCACAACTGAGTACGTGCTTCAGTGAGTTCTGGAATCGCTTCTACAACTTCAATTCTGGCAACCAATACTCCATCCGAGGCAGTGTTGTGAGGCATGGTTAATCCGGCTACTTTCACGCTGAAAATAGCCATTGAGAGTAAGGACATAAGCAAAACGACCCCAGTTGCAAGCAACATTTGCCCAGCGTCACGGTCTTCATGTGATGGATTCGAAACAGGTCGCATCAAGCACCACCTCCACGGTTCCAAACATCGAGAGTGACCGTCCACGAATTTTCATCAATCGCAAGCAGATGGTGTACTGTTACGGTTCCTCCAGCAGGCGTTCCTGTGTTGCCGTAAGGTACCGATGTACCACTGTTTTGTGAGAGCCAACAATTCGCCTCTTTTCCTGCTGCAATTTGTTCTTGTAACAAGAGACATGCTCCATCGAGTTCTCCATTTGTTAACAATTCACTCAATCGGTTTTCACCTGATACTTCTGCTTCAAGACCCAAACCATATCGAAATGCATCATCACCTGTAAGCTCCAATCCCGCTTCATGCGCGACTGAAGGAGCATCTGGGACGTGAATTCTGATGAGGAAGGTTGCCGACATGAAGAACAACCAAAACAAGGTTAACATCTCAAGGATGTGTATTTGAGCATCTTCGTCATGACGCATTCAATCACCAAAGAATAACGGCGAGGGCACGAAAGTACCTGAGGATGGATTGAGCCCAGGTACCTCGGTAATACCTATCAAATTCGGCGTGAAAGCCAAGAAGTTGAACACGACTAATGCAACAACAATCATCATTCCAGAGTGCTTGAATCCGGTTGAAAAGCGACCGGTTGACATTAATCCTGCCATTGTTCCATTTCCTACCGCTTGCATTGTTACCCCGTAATAGAACACCGTCAAGAAAAACAGAGGGTCGATATTACGAATTGTCATGTTTCCAATCGTTGAACCGCCCTCAGTACCGCCGGTGTTAGAACCTGCAATCGCAGGGATAAAGACAACAGCAAGGGTGACAATTACGCCGAGGAAAACAAAGTACGATGTCCAGATAACAGCAATATACGAGCCAATTGCTCGTCTTCGTTCACCTTCAAGGAATTTCAATTCACGAGAATCGTTTGCGGCAGTAACCAGAATATCCGAAATTTTACCACCTGCACGATCGGCTTCTGCAATCAAAGCAATTGCTCGTTGAACCAGTGGCGTTCCGACACGGTCTGCGAATTGCTTGATGACATCACTGAACTTGATACCCCAACTCAGTTGGTCAGACATTTTCTTAATTTCTCCATTCAGTGCCCCATATTCGGATGTCGCAAGAGTTTGAATCGCCACCGTCATCGCAAGGCCACCTTTCCAGTATTCCGCAAGGTCTCGAAGAAAGTCAGGGAATTTTTCTTCAACTGCGTTTTGGGCATTCATGACTCGTTCCCAATAGTACGAGGCAGGATAGAGGAAGAAAAAGAACATCAATCCAAAGAAGTTGAGGAAAATGAATGGGCGAACAGATTTAGGTCCCAATTCGAGTTCTGGACCAAGCCAAAATGATTTGTTATTCATGTTTGAAGGAACTCCGTCGTAATAATGTACAGTGATATCGAAATTTACTCTGGTCAGTCGTTCACCCTCGGTCATCGAAAATACAACTAATTCGTACCGTTTTTCCGGAGGTATCGTATTCATCTGGATCTTACAATCATCACCAGCCCGATCAACTTCGCCTGAATACGAATCCATAATTTCTCCACTTTGGGAACGTATGGCAACAATATATTCTGCACCGGAGTTTGCCGTTACACTACAATTGACCCATAAGGGTTGGAGAACAACAACACCACCTGTTTGGTCAGATTCTACACCAGGTACGTCGAAATTCTTGCCCTGTTTGGAGACCGATTTCCATTCTTCATCCTCCCATACGATACGATTCGGCGCATCCTGAAGGATGGCACACGATTGATTTGCAGCATAATCAGGTTTAACATTGGTATTGAAATGTTGACCCATAGGGTTGCCTTGCGAATCCTTTGCAGTAAGTCCACAATACAAATTTGTGAACATTGGTTCCCCGTTGGCCGTTGCGATGAATCCTGAGTTAGTCGCCCAAACTGCTGCAGTCCCTAACCCGAGTAAAATCGATACAAAGAGGATAGCGTAGAGTTTTGTCAATGTAGAATCATCCTTAGGCAAATCGAGTTTCACTGTTATTTTTTCCTTTTTACGTGCCATTCATCTCACCTCCTCTCACATATCTTGTTCCTTACTGCTGGTCCAGACCAGTATCGCATATGCGATGTGAATCATTGGTATAAATCCAAGAACAATGCCGTACAGCATTCCTTCAGACATTTGTGCTCCAGAGCCTGAAACCCAGAACATAATGACCAACATGACAATCAAAAACAGTGGCATAGCCACTGCAACGACAATATAGGATTCAGCAAGAAGGGCAATCGATTCCAAGAACATCTGCATGCGAGTTCTGTTTTCACGCATGTAGTGTTCTGCACGGTTCAAGAAAAACAATTTGAGTTGGCCACCAGCAGTAAGTGTTCCAACCATGCCTTGGAAAAATTCAGTCAACCATACCGAAGCGGCTCGGTCAACACTCATTTTCATAGCAGTAATTAAATCAAAACCGAGTAATGTTACGTCTCTGTACACCATCGCAGCATCATCCGCAACGTCGCCATAAATTTCTTTATTCATGGCAAGAGATCTGAAAATCTTAGATGGTGTTGCATTTGCTGCAGACATAGCAGCGGTATAGGATGCAGCATAAGGGAGGTATTTTTCAATCATATCTCCACGTCGTTTCGCTTCCCGCTTTGCACCGTTTTTATTGTATTTGTAGGCCATGTAAGGTATGAGTAATCCACCGAAGAAGGTGATGAGGATTTCTGCAAATGGTGGGAATACTTGATACTCAAATCCATCGCATCCATTACCAGGTTTTGTCGGGTCGATCAAATCTTGATTCCAATACTCCCACTCGAAACAGTAGGCGATTGTTGTTGGGTCTTGAATGCCCTCCCAATACGCAATAATTCCTATGTCGGGGATGAAGAACAAGGCGACAAAGGCCCAACAAATCAATGTAATGGCCAATGATGTCATGAGGGCAGTTGCGAGGTATACCTCGGGCATCATCGGCATTGAACCTTTGACAAGACTTTCGGACAATTCCTTATCATTTCGAGCACGCTTACGCAGCAAGCGGCCGAGGAAGCGGTTACAAATCCTCTGCCATGTGGTCAAGTCCATCGAATCACTTCCATGTATGTCTTTCAATTAAGTCCATCAACACGAGCCATAATTTCAGTTGGTCGCACATAGTATTCGGTGATAATTTGAGAAACTTGGTCTGCTTTGCGGATATCGTTCAAAACCATCCATTCAAGGATGCGCTTCCGAGTACGCAGTTCACGGCGCATATCATCTTGGGAATAATTGAGTTTGACCATAATCTTCTCCAAGACATAGGATTTTCCACTGAATACGAAATCATCGGTATTCACATCCCAACGGAACACTTCATTGGTGATGATTTCAAGAGAGTTCGGATCAATTCCAACAATCTCGACCAACTGCTTAGCACGTCGAACACGTCTTCCGTTAATACGGGTCTGGATTTGAATCACACATGCTTCCAAAGCTGGTAGAAGGACACGAGGTATGTCGATCGGTTTGTTTTCTAATCGGTGAACGAGAGAAGGGACAGAATCGGCGTGCACAGTTGAATACGCACAGTGACCTGTAGCCATTGCCTGGAACAGAACGTAGGCTTCTGCACCACGAATCTCACCGACAATGATGTATTCGGGCCGTTCACGCAGTGCTGCTTTGAGCAACTCGAATTCTCCAATCACTCCTTCTGTAGATTCTCCACCGAAACCTTGGCGAGTCAAACCCGGAACCCAGTTTGGTTGTGGGATGTTGACTTCACGAGTTGATTCAATGGAGACGATTTTCATTTGCCAAGGTATGAAGATGCACATGGCATTGAGTGTCGTCGTTTTACCGGATGCAGTTCCTCCGACAAACAGCATTGGGACTTCATTCTGGAATCCAATCCAAAGATAAGCGACCATCAATGAAGACATGGTGCGGAATGCAACAATATCTGCGGGTGAAAACGGGTCGTCTTTGAACCGTCGAATACAGAATGCAGAACCTCTTGTCGAGATTTCATGGCCTAATTTCATGACAATTCGAGAACCATCCATGAGTGTTGCATCCAGCAATGGAGATGCAACTGAAATGTGCTTGCCACAACGTTGAGCGAGTTTGATAACATACGATTCAAGTTCGTGGTCGGTGTTCCATACGCAGGTCGTTTCGACCGATTCAAATTTCCGGTGGTAGGCAAAGATTGGTACTCCGGTGCCGTCCATGGAAATATCTTCGACGTTAATGTCATTCATGAGGACGTCCATTTGCCCATATCCAATGAGGTCACGGCGTAAATAATAGAAAATCTTGGATTTCGACTTTTTATTAATTTTCATGCCGTAGGCTTTGATGACTTTATCCATTGCAGTGCGAATATATGCTTCAGGATTCGCATCAATCTCTTCGATATTTGCGGTAAGGGAGCGAATAAAGATGTCGAGAATCTCGTCACGGTATTCTTGTTCTTTTTTGGTCATCGGTGGTTCGATGATTTGATAGATGATATTGAGCGTTTGTTTGTCACGAACAATCCGGGCAAAGGCGTGCGGTGGCAAGACTGGGTACTTGTCAAGTTCGTCGTACTGGGCACGTTGTTTTGCCCGCTGACGCTTGCCTCCACCTTTGTTTTGTTTTCTCGCCATGTGTGCACCCTCTGCCGAAGCAATTTATCACAGCCTATGGCCGACTATAACACTTGGGTGAAACACACCCCTAAAACCGCTACCCTGCGGCCCAAACTGATAAACCGTAAAACGCCTGTTTCTTGAGAATGATTATTCTTGGTTTGTAAACGATTTAAGCCAAGTAAAACACGAACTTCGAAACATCTCTAAATTGACATTATTGTCAATTAAAAAATCCGATTCAGCGATGATTTCTTCTAAGCCCCAGCCACGCTCACGTGTGTCGCGAGTTTCAAACGCTTGCCGATCCCCATCTTCCGAACGTCCACGGTTTTGAATCCGGGTAAATCGAGTGTCTGGTGATGCAACGACGGCTAAAGAAGAGAACTTCTCACCCCAGCGCTGTTCAAATACCACCCGTTCAGCGGTACCCCGCATACCTTCAATCAAAACGATTGAATGTGATTCAAGATGAGTGTCAACGGCATCTGCCAAACGTACTGCAAGAACATCCTCGCCATGTTCAACACGTAATTGAGCTGCGATTTCACCAAATATGCCGGGAGTCTCTTTGAGTTCTAAACGAGTGACTTCAGCACGAACCATATCTCCCATTGAGAGGACTGGAATATTGTTTTCAAAGAGTACATTTGCAAATTCTCCTTTGCCAGAACCCGGCATACCGCACACCGCTACGACTCTGGCCATGCTTGTTGGGCGTAAGCGAATGCACATCAAGATACCTCCATCTTCAGGGCGTTGGATACGATTCAGTTCGAAAACTCTGCTCGGCCCCATCGTCGGTCCATGAGTTTCCACAGCAAAGCAGACGCTAAGATCAATGCAACTGATATGGCAATCATTCCTTTGTAACCTTGCTCGACCATACTTTGGTCATACATTGCAGCTGTTGCAGCAAGTCCACCCTCCGAGGTTCGTTCCCACCAATTACCATACAGGGAAACATCACCTTGGGTGAATGAAAGGAGGAACAAGAGGAGCAATGGAATCACGGTACCAATCCAAAACCAAATCATAATCGAGGCATCGAAAATGGCTTTATTTGGTCGTAAACCCATCAAGAATGCAGTGAGTGCGACGATGTAAATCGAATTTGCAAACATGACGATAATACTGGTTGGTAACGCACCCCATTCATCGAGTCGCCAGGCCATGAGGACAATGAAAATCAAAGAAATCCATGAAGTAGCAAGGAAATACACAACGACTTTGGCTCGTATGAGTTGTGGGACGCCAAGAGGTAATCCATTCATGAATTCAGGTGAATCTAAAATCGTTAACCATGAATAGAAATTGAAACCGAAGAATCCAAGAAACGGTGCATATGAAAGTAAATTAATTGGGATTGGTGCTTCTGCGAAATCAACGAGCCATGCCATTCCGAGCAGTACTAAAAGTGGAATGGCGTATGACACAGTCATCTTTTTAATCGAACCGGAACGAATCAAATCTACGAATTCCTTTGCCACTATTAATCGAATTTCACCTTTGCCAAGAAAACCCAAACGGTTGTAGATTGGTGTGAGAAGTTCTGCTCGTTCGACAACGGATACATCAAAATCATCGATGATGAGTGCAGATGAACAGAGTCCAACTGCTAAACTTGCCAGTAATGCAAGTACAGTGCCCAGTATACTCTGTGAGTTTTGAACACCTAACCCCCAGAGCATCGTGCCGATATCGAATTTACCCAGGCCAATGGCGATCCCCAGTGCGACAATAAGCATGGGTCCAAAGATGGTAAACGGTCGCCCACGCATCCATAGCGCCGAAGCAAGGAAAGCAAGAGCGAGTCCTTGGGCTAAGGTGATAATCATTGCAATCCATGTCCAAGGTAGGCTGGACCATTCCAAAGGTGTGGAAATACCTGCAAGTGATTCAAGCAAGATTCCGACCGCCATTCCAGCAACAACTGGAGAGAGAATAAGCATGACGTAGAAGCTCAAATCCTTGATGAAATAGGCGAAATGGGCAACTGAATTTGGAAGAGGTTGGAGTGCTGGTGCGGCTAAAAGGTAATTTTTAGTTCCTGAACGATGAACAATTGCATCATGGCCCATGAATGCAAAAGTACCCATTCCAAGGCTGAACATCAGTAAAGGTAGATGGAGAGCGAATCGTAATTCTTGCCAGGTAAACGTCTTTGATTCAATATCCGATACTTGGGCAGATGAATCGCCTACGAGAAATTGTAAACCGATGGTTGTGATGGCAGTTACCAGAGTTAACAAGAGAGGAAATAAGACCATTTGACGCTTCTTAGCGAATTCAAGACTCTTCCGCCCTTCCTCTTTGAACATCACGCGAAAGGTTGTAGAAAAAGCGCTCCAGCCTCGTAACGGTTCATGCAATTGTTGGTCATGAGCACTGGTCCCCAATGAGTTGCCAGATTCCGATGCCGGCTGAACATCGGCAACTTCATCCCAATCACGGGAGACTACGCTCACTCCAGACACGTTCACTCCTCCTCGTTATCCTTGTCTTTTACGCCTTCATCACTCAATCGCTCAACGTCTTCAATCGAACGCCCTACCAATCGAATAAAGACATCTTCAAGTGTTTCATCCTTGGATTTTTTGAGTCCTTTCACGGTTCCAGCTGCAAGCACTTTGCCGTTGTTAATAATCGCCATCCGGTTACACATCCGTTCAGCCATTTCCAAAACGTGTGAACAAAGGAAAATAGTTCCTCCATTTTTGACATGTTCAAGCAGCCAGTGTCGGCATTTCCTCTGATAAATCGGATCGAGGTTTGCGAAGGGTTCATCGAGAAACAAGAGTTTTGGTTTGTGAATAAAAGCTGCAGCAAGCATTACTTTCTGGCGCTGACCTTTTGACAAATCCTTACACATAGTGTCTCGTTTTTCTTCCAATCCAAACCATTCAATCCAGTGTTCTACTTGCTCATTAAGGTTTTCAACAGTTCTTAATTTGGCTACAAACTCGAGAAACTCAACCGGTGTAAGAAAAGAGGGTGGAGATTCCGATTCAGGTACGATGCCAATGTTTGCTTTGACTTTCTGTGGGTCAGATACAGCATTGATTCCAAGAACTTCAATTCGTCCTTTACTTGGGCGAAGTTGGCCAGTAAGGAGTTTGATGAAGGTTGATTTCCCTGCACCATTTGGGCCGAATACGCCAAAAAATTCACCAGCATGAACTTCGACATTGAGTGGATGTAATGCAATGAAGTCTCCGTATTTTTTGGCCATGTCTTCTGCCATTACCAGTGGAGCAAGTGATTCAACCATGTGCATACCACATCATCATGGTCTTTGAGTTCTTGGTTTCCTCATCATGAAAGGTCCAATTTAAACGGTCGGTGAAATGATGAACTGAAACCTGCTGGGGGTGGTATGGGCGCCCCGCAGACCGATGTACTTTCGATTGAAGAAATTCCCGTCAATGACCAAGTTGACTTGGGTTCAGTGGCACTGGTTACCATTAATCGCCCGGACAAACTCAATGCATTGAATGCTGATGTCATGGCAAGTTTGAAATCGATGGTTTCTTGGGTTGAAGCAACTGATTCAGTACGTGTTGTGGTGCTCACCGGTGCTCAACCAAATCAGCCTCCTGAAGGAAAGCGAGCAAAACCGAATGCCTTTGTTGCAGGTGCCGATATTACAGAATTTGTGGGCAAGCGTAGCGATGATATCCGTACCATGTTCACGGATAATGCAGTTGAAGCCTTGTGGAATTTAACGAAACCAACCATTGCTATGGTCGACGGTTTCGCACTCGGCGGTGGCTGTGAAGTTGCTTGTTCGTGTGATCTTCGAATCGCTAGCGACCGTTCACGATTTGGCACACCCGAAATCAACCTTGGGCTAATCCCTGGTTATGGTGCTACGCAACGCCTTGTACGACTGATTGGCTATGGTAAAACCATGGAGATGGTAATGACTGGAGAAATGATTGATGCGAATGAAGCGCATCGTGTTGGTCTGGTCAATCATGTCTGCTCTCCAGAGGACTTGCGAGAATTTACGCTTGACATGGCTCGTTTAATTGCCAGTAAATCTTCAAACACACTTCAAGTTGGAAAGCAGACGATTCGTTCTGCACTTGATGTTGGGTTGACCGAAGGAGTTGCCATTGAAGCAGAAGCCTTCGCAAGTCTGTTCGATTCCGAGGATAAAGACATCGGAGTCGAGGCTTTCCTCAACCGAGAGACGCCTCAATGGAAGCACAAATGAATATGGCTTACGCCTTATGGTGTTTGAGCGAATGGGGGGCGGATCTCCCTCCTCCGTGGGGCATGGACAGCCTACTCTTCACCGGTTACGGTAACCATTCTCACGCGCAAAGTCGCGAAAGTGTGCCATATGGACAGCGTTCGCTCTGACAAAGCGGCGAGGCATAACGCCTTCCCAACGGCCGAGAAGACCGTTCCAAACTTTGTCACACACAGTAGCTTGCAAAATCTTGAGCAAGCGTTGGTTCATAGCTGTCTTAGCGGTTTCAGTCGAGCAGCAAGGCCCTTCGCTACGGCCTTCGGCTTGCTTTGCGCGTTGCTCTAACTTCTCAGCTACCCATGCAAGGCGAACCTCTTCAGCATCGGGGTTGTTAGCTGTTGGGTTTGCTTTAGCGGTTCTTCGAGCGCCAGTTGGGCGTCCAGTGCGTCGGTCCTTGCCGTTATGGAACGGCTTTATGTTACGGTTTGTTCTCATGATTTTTATCTCCAGATATGTCTATGGCGTTGCCAAAACTTTGCCATTGCATAATGTTTATCTGGATTTTTAGTTCATCATGAGTTCTCCTTTTGGAATTTGATTGTCGACAGTTGCTCCGGGTATGGCGTCACTTCTGCCTACATCTTCAATTGGCGTCGAGACTATATAAAACCGCTAAAGGATAGCCCAAAAAGGCCTTTTTATTCTTAAAAACCGATGACTATTTTCCAGGCAATTACGAAAATGGCAATATCTGCAAAAGCATGTGCTATCCACGCAATCCAAATGCTTCGATATTCGAGATATAACCATGAAAAGACAGTTCCACCGATGAAGACTCCTATTGAAGCAATGACTGTACCGAGCGGGTCGAGAAAGAAGATGAGTGCAATACTGTGGTGCAGTGTGAATACTGCTGAAGAAAGAAATGATGAGCGCCATTTCCCTCCAACAAGTTGTTCAATTTTGGAAGTAATAAACCATCGAAATACGTATTCTTCAAGTACAGAATTTATGAATACCCAGAATACAATAGCTGCAGCAAATTTCCACGGCACTGTCAAGCCAACAGGGTCAAGTATTGCCTTCAGGGCTTCAGGCTGAAGCATTTTCTCTCCAAGAATGAAATAAGCAAGCCATACAACAAGCATCATCCCAATCCCGAGAATGAAAGCCATGCTCCATCCACCTTTTTCAACAGGGGAGAACGAAACTTTCTGTTTTTCTATGCGTATATGCCAAAACGAAGGTAAGCCGAAAATCCATATTTTGATGAAGATAAACACGATCACAGCGAAAGCTCCTGCTTTCAGGGCAAATCCGGTGATGACTGAGATACTCGGTGCAATGGCGACTAAGAAGAGTCCTAACATCGCCACTTTACGTTTCTGAAGGAGAACTTCAGAATTCTCAAGGGGAGTATCTGCCATTTGACTCAAACAGTCATTATTCGCTCTTGTTTTCAATGTTGACACGATTTTTGTGTCAATTGCCGATTTCATCTTTCATTTGGGCCAAAGCCATACTTGCACTTGGCAGAGGGAGTGGTAATGTCAGAGGTGCTCCATCGGGGCCAAGAAGCGGTGGGAGTGGATTTCCATCAAGTCCGATCAATGGTGCAGGTTCCTTTTTGATTTCCACTTTTTCAAAACCATCATCGAGAGCCGTTCGAAGTTTCAATATTCGAGTCTCATCAATTCGAATGAATGTTGCTCCGTAAATATGTCCGGATTCAGGATGTTCGGGTGTGGCTAAAACAGATTGACCATGACCGGGAGTTTGTAACAGTGAGACTAAATCTTCACCAGCAGTTTGTTCTTCCCACATACGTGCTGTTGATGCGCGAATATCTGCCAGTTGTCCTCTACGACGCAATTCGATCTTTTGTCGGATTTCATCATGCTTTATTCTTCGTTGAAGAATGGCTGATTCAATATCTGCATTTTCTACAGAGTCCGGGCTCATCTCAACTACAAATTCATCAGCCACATGGACTTCATCCATCTCAAGTGTGACTTCGACCATTTCTTCATCGTGAATTACGGTTTCTATCGTCGTAGCGGCGAGATTTTCCTCTCTTTTCGATTCAGCAGCTTGTATTTTAGCGAGTTTTCGTTCACGCAAAGTTGCTCCATCAAGTTCGTCTTCGGTGACCGGTTGTGGAATTTCTAATTCGTTCTCCAATTCACCTTCATCAGATTCAACAGTTTGTGTGTTTTCTAAGACTGCGCGTTGAGCGCGTGGAGCAGTTTTTTGTGAGCCCATCATAATCCATGCAAAAGATAAACCAAGGACTGCTGCGATACAAACCCACTTGAATTCGTCGGTTAATTCACCAGCCTCTAACAGATAGAATGCCGCAACAGAGAGGGCACCAAGTCCTGTAACAGATCGTACGAATCCCATGTCCCTCACTTCACTCCAATTACTAATAACTTATCATGCTGATGGCAACTGACGTAGTAAGTCGTTTAATGCTCTACTACGATGGCTGTAGACCTGTTTTTCTTCTAGTGAAAGAGCCCCGAAGGTTTTGCCATGTGTACTTTCATCTCCGTACTCGCCGGGAGGGAGAGGTTCTCCAAATGAATCGAGATCGTTTGGAGTAAACACGGGGTCAAAACCAAATCCTTCTTCTTCACAGCTTTCAAGTGCAATCCATCCCGGGCATTTTCCATTCCCATAGAGTATCTTGCCGTTTATCCACATGGCAGCTACTGCTTGAAATTCTGCTGAACGCAGTTGAGCACACAGTATCGTATCTTGGCTTTGCAGGTGTTCAAGTAACCGAAGAATACCATTGTAACCGATTGTTTCCAATGCATAAGCAGAGTACACTCCTGGGAAGCCGTTGAGTGCATCAATGAACAGTCCAGCATCTTCAACCAATACCATGTCATCGGATTGTTCACCATTCGGTAGATGCGATAATGCTTGAGCAATTTTCGATTGAGCAACCTCTTCCAGAGTATCTGCTTGAGGTTCAACAATGGTGCCAGATTCAACGACAAGTTGGCGAACGGTATAGCCCAATGGTTGGAGGTGATGGGTTGCTTCTTTGAGTTTGCCAGCGTTACCTGTAAGGAACCATATTGTTCGCGCCATGGCTCTGCTATGGCTTTTGCATATTGAGTTCTACGGCGTAAATCGTTCATATTGTATGGATTTGAAGCGAGGCTTCAAAGGCCAACCTCTTGAGCGATTGCTATGTTACAACAAATTGGAATTGTCGCACTTGGTGGGGCTCTTGGTGCCACACTCCGGTATGCGGTGAGTGAATGGGTCTCGGTCGATTCATTTCCTTACGCAACTTTGTCGGTTAACCTCGTCGGATCCTTTCTCTTAGGGGTATTGGCAGTAGGCTTGGCTCAGAATCTTCTTTCAGCCAACATGGCGTTGTTATTGGGGACTGGTGTTCTCGGTGCTTTTACAACCATGTCCACTTTTTCAGTTGAAACCGTTCAGATGTTTGAACAAGGTGATGGGAGTTCAGCCATCGTATACGTCGCTCTTACAATGGCATTTGGCCCGATTCTTGCTTTGCTTGGATGGAAACTCGGCGAATCTCTTTTTGTCTGAGAACATGGATTTATGTAGGTCTTGATGTTTGCTTCTCTTCAAGGACAACAGATTGAAAAGTTTCGTTAGCCCTAAGAGTTGAGAATATGAAAGAACATAATTTAGTCCAAACTTTGAACGAAGCCCTCGGATGGGAATTGAGAGCGACCAACATGTACGCCCATTATGCGGCGAATATACGTGGAATACATCGCCTTCAACTTTCACCTATGTTTACGGCCGAAGCAACCGAATCTACAATGCATGGCGATATCGTTCGAAAAGCAATTGTCAAACTCGGTGGTATTCCAGTCACAGAAAGAAACACCCATAAAATAATTCATACGACTCAGTATGATGAAATGTTGGTTCATTCTCTCGAAACTGAAACTCAAGCAGCTGCTGTGTATGCCGACATAATGATTGAAATCGAATCGGTAGGCGACCAAGAAATGTATGACGCCATTGAGCAAATTTATCTTGCTGAACTTCGAAGTCTCGAAGAGTTGCGACTTCTCATGGATTAATTACCCGTGGTATCGAACACGTGAACGAACATCTTCCAGCCTCTTCAGCACCTGTTGTGAGGTTGGAACAGCGCCACCTGATTGCTCAGGTGGCGAACCGAGTCGCTCTTCTTCAGAAGCATAGCCTTCGAGTAATGTGTCGATGGCGGCTTTATGATCTGGATGTGAGGCGCCAAGAATTTCATCGATCACATGCAGGTCGATTCCAAAACGCTCAATTTCGTAATCGATGGCAGCGAGTCCAAAATCAATCAACGAGGGATTTGCATTCTCGTCGACCAGAATGTTGTTGGTCGAGAGGTCACCATGGGTGATTGCTTCTCGGTGAAGTCGTCGAATGAGAGCCCCAGTATTTCGTAAAGCCATGTCGATGAAATCTTGCGAGTATCCATCACTTCGCAATATTTCAATCAAAGGTTGCCCCGGCATTCGTTCAAGGATGATCCGACCCGATTCGGGGTCAAGGTCCCAAACTGCTGGAACGTTTACTCCGCGTCTTTTGAGTCGAATGAGAAGACGGGATTCGCTCATCATTCTTCGATAACCAAGGCGGATATCGAGGTCTGGATGACGCCATTTACGGGGTCGGCGGAGTTTGCGTACTGCGTCGAGACCCATCCATGTACCCGCCCATACCTCTGCTTCGGCACCAAGGTGCAAACGCTCGGTCGGAACAAAGGCCATGGAGGGCGCTTTTGTTCCACATTTATCAACACTTCAGCAAAGGTTTGATTCAAAAGGGAGGACTTTGTGCCAGTGTTGAAGAAGATGACCGTATCTCTACCTATGTGTTCCGTTGATTTCATGGATACCACCCTTTCCCCAGAGGAGCAAGCAATTGCCGAGCGAATCGACGAATTGCGTGAGCAACTCGGTGATGAGTTGCTGATTCTTGGCCATCATTACCAGCGTGACAGTATCGTCATGCATGCAGATTTCCTTGGAGATTCATTCATGTTGAGTCAAAAAGCGGCTGAATCTAAGGCGAAGTACATTGTTTTCTGCGGGGTTCACTTCATGGCTGAATCTGCGGACATTCTCACCACAGATGAACAAATCGTGGTGCTTCCTAACCTGCGAGCAGGATGTTCTATGGCTGATATGGCCACATTAGTTGATGTTGAATCTGCATGGGATGAGCTCTTACTCGAAGCTGGTCTTGATGACCCAATTCATCGCGAAGATACGACTGCATTGGCATCCCCTGATGACAAATTCTTGGTACCAGTCACTTACATGAACAGCAGTGCTGATTTGAAAGACTTCGTCGGTCGCCACGGTGGAATCGTCTGTACCTCAAGTAATGCCCAGGGTGTTCTCAATTGGGCATTTGATCGAGCCGGAGAAAACGGTGCGGTCTTGTTTTTCCCCGACCAACACCTTGGACGAAACACAGGTAACGCTATGGGGATTTCACTCGATTTGATGCCAACATGGACTCCTGGTATTGGGGCCATGGGTGAACTCAAAGGAAGTCGAATCATTCTTTGGCACGGATTCTGTTCAGTCCATAAGCGATTCACAAAGCCTCTGATTGATGATTTCCGTCTTCGATATCCCGATGGAATCGTCGTCGTCCATCCTGAATGCCCAATTGAAACTGTGAGTTCGAGTGATGCAAATGGTTCGACTCAATTTATTCGTGACTTTGTCGCAAAACAAGCACATGGAGCTGAAATTGCGATTGGAACTGAAATTAATATGGTTGCCCGTTTGGCTGCAGAACATCCGGACAAACACATTGAATGCCTTGATACTGAAATTTGCCCTTGTTCAACGATGTACATGATTCACCCAGCGTATTTGATGGATGTGCTTGAACGAATTGTCGATGGTGAGAACCCAAATCAAATTCAAGTTCCTCCATTGATTCAAGAAGGTTCATTATGGGCACTCGAACGAATGTTGAGTGTCAAAAAGTGATTACTCTTCTTCATTATTCATGATGGTTCGCCTTGATTCGGATTGTCGTTGAACAATATGTGTGAATACCAGCATGACACCAATCACAATTCCAATTTGTAATATTACGTTCGAATAAGGTGTGATTTCAGGAACCCATGAGTGGATGTGAATCGTGACTTCACCCTCAGCAGATTGTTCAAAATAAACCAAATGCTGCTCGAGTACATGCGGACTCCATTGATGTAAGGCGTCTGAAGTCAACAATTGTGTATGGTTATTGGTGAGGTTTACGAATTGAATTTCACCGTCCATATATTTCTCAATTGGATTCGTTGGGTCCAAGTGATCACGGACTGACCATGCTAAGATGCCATTTTTCATCGAAGGTCCACTCACTGCATATTTGGCATTGCTCGCAAGCCATTGATGGCTATTTGAACGATTGTAGACGACCAAGCGTTCAGTTGCAGATACATTGACGGTCACCGCAATGTAATTTTCATCGAATACAAAATCAGTTATTGTCGCATTCGTCATGTCGACAGGCGTTCCCCATGATTCAAGAATCTCATCTTCTTCTGGGGTTGAAGAAGCATTAATTTGTTCGATGGTAATCGAGCCAGATGAACCAATACGAGAGAATTGAATACTTGTTGGGTCGTCCTCTAATACCATTGCAATCTCAAGTCCATTCGCTCGAATGAGTTGAATATTGGCAACATTGAAACCAAGTGATACTTCCTCTCCTTGCAGGGTATAGGCACTCAACAGTCCATTCTTTTCGAGTATAAGGTACTCGACCTCTTCAGTTCCCGTCAATACGATTTCATCGGGTTCCTCTATGGCCATCGTTAACATTGGTTCATTCGAAGTGGAGATGGCGTTGAGATTAAACACCGATAAAGTGGTTTGATTGGCCACTGCGAGTTTGGAACCTGAAAGAGTATAGGGCGAGTCATATTCGATGCTCCCGTTCATGAGTTCCCAATTCGTCTCGAGATTCGCCACATCATGAATCACCATCACAGGTCCAGTTGAGCGATTGTCAATGGTTGCCATCCAACCGTCTCCAGTGGCAACATCTTGAGGCGCTTCAATTCCTCCAGCAGGTAAGGATTGATGACTCAATTCCCAAGTAATCACAGTAAATAACATCAAGAATACGAGGACTGCTAAGACTCCAGTCTCCTTACTTTGAGGGTTTCGATAACGTTTAATGACATTTGAACAACGGTTCATGACAATTCCAAGGGCTTTTTTGGGGTTGGTCAAAAGAGTAACGATTCGGGCATTCATAGTTCGTTCATCAAATATTTTCCACCAAGCATCTGATGTTCGGTCTGCAAATGAAACTGCGAGAGCAGCAATCAGCATACCTCCAATAATATCTGAAAACCAATGTATCCCGAGATAAATGATGGTAAAGGCAGTGATGAGTGTGTAGGTGAGAACCAAAGCTCGGTATTTATTCCAACGGCGATCTTCATCGAAGCGTGTAAGGCATAACCAAACAGCAAATGGTATGCCGATATGAAGCGAAGGCATTCCGTTCGTGAATGGGTCAATACGTCTGAACCAATCACTGATTTCCGGTGTTAAATCATACGCGAGTGTTTCCATTCCAGGAATATAATCTCCAGTTACTCGGACATTGAAAAACAGATAAAAGGGAATTGCTAATATGTAGACCCAAGCGATACTGAGTGTCATTCGATCCGAAATCCATCGGTCATCAAAGAAGGCGAAGTAGAAGACAGATACGTAACAAATAAACATAAACCCTGAAACATAAAAATGAGTGAGGGCAACGGTTAACCATTTCGCTTCAAACAGTTGCTGAACTTCCAATACCAAATCGCCCTCAAGTCCATAAATGAGCGGTGTCATATCCAAGCCGGTATTGGCAATGATAATTCGGTCTAATTGATCGAGAATATCCTTTGAATTATAAATTATAAAAACAATTGAGAGGTGAATCCAGTATCTCCGAAAGAAATCGATAAATGTTGGGAGAGTGATTTTTATCCATGGTGGTTTGAAAACAGGCAACAAGATGACACCAAGCGCTAATGCACTTATCATCCAAGTAAGATAGATGCCATCCATCAGTTAACCTCAACCCCTACGGGGTTGGGCGTTACACATGAAACCTCGCCAGTCAAAAATACTGGAAATACCGTTCCTTGGATTACCAAGCACCATGAACGTAGGGTTTTCCATTGTCCGGGTCTCTTCTGTTTGCGAGATCCCAAATGCGTTCAAATCGAAAGATTCCACTTGAGCAACCCTGAGTCCATTCAAATCCAAGTGCATAGTTTCCAACAATCCGTACTTTTGGCTTCTCTTTTGGTAATGCTTCGACTTGCCTTCGGAGATTTTTACTGGCTTCATCTTCGTTTCGCAGAGGAGAACATTTAGCGCAAGGACACGAGTGACGTAAGTCATCATAGGTCACTGAGAATTCTGAACCATCAGCATAGGTGAGGAGAACATCGGTCTCTCTTCGTTCAAAACGAGACATTGTTGGCATTTCGTCGGTCATGACATCACCATCAAATGATTTCAAGCCCTGCTCCAGGGTCGTCCACAATTTGCTCTTGCAGTGCAGCAACGATTGCAGCAAATGCAACAGCGGAAGGGCCTTCCGGTTCACTTACGATTCGGTGCACTCCATCGTCTCCACCCCGAACAAATCCAGGATCAAACGGTAGAGCACCAAGGAATGGAACACCAAACTCCTCTGCGGTTGATTTCCCTCCGCCTTTCTTGAAAATATCTAGAGTAACACTGAATTCTCCAGCATCATTTGCTGTTGCTTTCAAAGTCTTTCCAGCAGGAGCAGCGATTTCGATCTCTGAGCCTGGGGGTGCTTTGCCTGAGATTGTATAGCCGCTCATGTTCTCAACCACTCCAAGGACAGGGAGTTTCAATGATTCTGAGAACGTAATCGATTTTCTGCTATCGAGGAGGGCTACTTCTTGTGGCGTGGTGACGATGACCATTCCATCAATATCTGGGAGCGATTGTGCTACAGTGAGTGGCTCATCCGATGTGCCTGGGGGGAAATCGATTATGAGGTAATCGAGATTTCCCCATTCGACATCACCGATAAATTGCTGAATTGCTCCGAGCTTAATCGGTCCACGCCAAACAACAGGTGTATCTTCACTATCAAGTAAAAAAGCCATTGAAATGACTTTGACACCAAGATGGCCTTTCGCAGGATGAATACGTCCGGATTCAACATGCAATCGCTGTCCATCAAGTCCCATCATTTTGGGAACGTTTGGTCCTGTGATGTCGATGTCGAGAATACCGACTGAGAGGCCTTGTTGGGCCAGTGAAAGTGCGAGCCCTGTGGAGACTGTAGATTTTCCAACACCACCTTTTCCAGATAAGACCATGATCTTATGCTTGATTTTTTTACCAATTTCTTCCATTGACATCTTACGCTTCATTTGAGCATAAGCCTGTTCCATTTTCTTCTGTTCTTGAGGAGATGCTTCTGCAGGCGTATCATCTGCATTGGGGTCGTGGGTTGTGACCGGTGAATCCGACATGAACCGAGCACCGCGCTGCCGTACTTCAACCCATCTTTTACGGCCGCTTTTGAATCAGCACCCTGCGATGACTTGAATGGAGAATGGCAGTGATGAGAAGGAATGCCAAAGTGAGAAGTATATCGAAGGACTGGTCTGCATACGCCCATGCTAAACCAATTGACAACACCAATCCAATCGAATGTCCGACAGCATTGGCCTGAATTTTCTGTTCGAAGTTCTGAACTCTTCCCAAAACAATGATGCTTGGACCAACGGTGAATGTCATCAATGTAATCAATGCAGCAATGATTTTGAATGCCACCTCCCAATCTTGGGTAGCGGCGATGATGTGAGCAAAAAACAGTGCAGCATAGAGCGTTGCTGCAATGCAAATACCGCGAAATAAATCCGAAGTACTCTGGACCACAGTTTGTCGAATTGTTCTTCCTTTGAGAATGCTTCTCTTTAGATAATCAATAAATACAGTCGACATCATGGAGAACTATGCGTCTCTTATTTGTCTGTGTTGGGAATTCTTGCCGATCTCAAATGGCGGAGGGAATTGCTCGTTCAATGGGCCATTTTGCCGATTCTGCAGGGACTCACCCAGCAGGAAGTATCGCCAGTAATGCAGTTGTAGTACTCAAGAATCGTGGGATTTCAACCGAAGGGATGGTTCCAAAGAATGTCAACGATTTCTCGGCTGATGATTACGACATGGTCATCTCCATGGGGTGTGGAGTTCAATGTCCATTGATGGAACTTGACCAAGATTGGGAATTAGAAGACCCAGTGGGCCAAGCCCTTTCCGTTTACGAGTCTACTGCTGACGAAATCGAGCGAAGACTCAATCTCTTGCCTTGATTATTCTTCTTCTTCCTTTTCAGGAACATCGCCAATGCCATCGAGTTCGATTGTTAGAACGCTGACAGTCCGTTCTCTTTTGTCATCTTGAGTGAGCGTTTCCGAAGTGCAATGTATATTTCCAATTACGACTTCAGCCGGTAGACCTTGAGCAATGATTCCATTTCTTCTACGGCAAATTTCTGCCACATCGACCGCTCGACCGATTGTTGCTCCTCGAGCGACAAGCTGAACTTGGCGGTTCCCTTCATCCATGGTCATAACGACAGCTCGAACATATGCATGCAGAGGTTTTTTTCCAATAAAAATCGAACGTCTTTCACTCATAGCACCATCTCTAAAATGAACTATTCAAGGTCTATCGGATAAGAGTTCGCTTGTCAGGTCACCAAAGCGAATTACCCTATTGCTCTTCTAAATGGGGTGCTGAGTGGCAGGAGTACGGACGCCGGGATTTGAACCCGGGTTCAAGCGTTGGCAACGCTCGGTGATAACCACTACACTACGTCCGTAGATGTATTCACCCGTAAGAACAGGAGTATAAACGGTTGTCGGCTCGCCTTAGTGCTAATTAAATCCGAAACGGTCTTGACCTTCTTCGTTTTCAGGTCTGTTCCGAATCGAAATGACGACAACGACTGCGACTCCAATTCCAAAGACAGCGAGAACGCCCAGTAGTACTCCAGTCGATAAGAAAGAACCACTTACACCTGGTAAGATTGATTCTTCTTCAACTAATTGAACGGCTATAGAGGTCGTAGGGCTCACTTTTCCATACACATCTGATGCTTGAATCAATACTTCATGCGTGCCAACCGGGATACTACTTCGAACCTGCATTTCAACAGAATAGATGCCATCGTTTGCTACCGCATCACCGTTACTTCCGTCATCATACATGCTTTGCCAAGTTGCTTGAGAAGTAAATGGCGTGAAGACACCAAGGTTTGCTTGTGCAACCAGAACACCATCGTAATCGCTGATCGCTACTTCGAGTACAACCGTTGAACTTGTTTCGCCTTTCTCTACAGTTTGGATGCCTGGATTGATGATGAGAGGCGCAGTATTGAGGATGTTAATGCTCATTTCTTTCATAATTTCATCTGAGATATGATGTGGGCCGTAGATCGCTTGAAGTGATGAATTCATTCCATCTGCATGCCAAAGGGTAGTAAATTCACTTTTACCAAGGCTATCGGTCAAGATAAGCGGCAAGGCTTGTTCTCCAGGTGTCATCGAATCAGGTACCGTAAAATTACCAACCCATACACCGTTCAATTGAACCAATGGCACGAGGCCACCTCTTGATTCTCTCAAATCAATCATAACACTCTCAACGCCATGGCCATCATAGGCTTGAGCATTTATGATCATGACAGCGCCACGTGGGCCAGTATCTGGCAGTACCTCAAAGGCATACAATCGTGGGCCTTGATTGATGATTTCAATGTCTCCAGTACCCGTTGAAACCAGTCCCCAAGTATCGGTTGCTGTCACATTGAGTGAAACGTTTCCAACTTCAAGGCCCGGAACAAGAATTTTGGTAGTGAAGCGATTATCCCCAATGGTTGTATCGCCATTGAGCCCACGGTCGTTCATATCCACAAGTCCACCGCCAAGCGGTGAGAGGTCGACTGTTACTGTGTCTACATTCAACTCATTGTCGCTGATGTGGGCTACAAGAGTGCCAACACTTCCACCTTCTCCATAGATGATGCCCTCTTCGAGGTAGAGTTCGACAAGGAGAGGTGCAGTGTTGTTTTCAGCTGTGATAATAGAAGGAGAGAGGATGCGTTCAACCATTTGACTTTCGGTGAAATTGGCAGTTTCGTTTTCATCCCCATATGGGATTTCTAACACTCTGTTCACACTTGAAAGAAGACCCATGAGCGGACCTTGGTCGATGATTGAGCCAGTCGCATCACCGTTTTCACCGTACGAACCAATCCAGTTGACCACATGTAGGTTGAAACCATCTCGAGGGTCATTTCCGGTCGACTCTGCTGTGATGACCAGTGAAAGACCTTCTTGGTCTGCAAGTCGAATCGAATCGCCAGGTAAAAGAGGAATTGGCATCAAGCCCGTTTCTCTTGAAATCGTGATCTCTCCCAGGATATCTTCCGACTCTGGTTGTGTGGCATTCACTTCTACTGGGCTATTTTCAGGGCGCTCATCACCACTTGAGGGGTCGGCTCCAGTTTCTTCCCATACCATTCGAATGGTTCGATTCTCCCATTCTGATTGGACCACTTGGTAATCCCATGATTCGTTATGGTTTGCTCCAACGCCTTGTCCATCGAAGAAGTTACCACCGTTGACTCCAGTGAGATTGAACCAAGTTTCCTGGTGTATGACGTTGACTAAGAAGACCACTTGTGTGGCATTGGCTTGATTTCCAGTTTCTTCAATTCCTCGAACAATTCCAAAGGTACCTTGAGCATCACCAGTGATGACACCATCAAGATGTAAGTCATCTTTCAGTGTAATTCCATCCTCGGTTAACCAATGCAAATCATGTATTGTTCCGTTGATAAGAATACTCGAGTTCTCATCTTCTTCATTGACTCCAAAGGTGCCTTGTCCAATGAATTCTGATTTTTGGTCGGTGCGCACACCGTCTTCCCATCGGTCAAGAACAGTCAATCCATCCAAGGAGACATCCATGCGCAACCCTTCCTCGCTGAGGACCATATCTGCAAGTGCCTCAAATTGTGTGTGTTGTAGTCTTCGCACTCCATTTTCATCCCAAGTTTCCAAGAAAAATACGCTGACTTCACCCGTTACATTGAGACCTTCATCTCCTTCGTCATTTTCATCATTGATGAGCAAGTCCCCAGTTGCTTCAATTCGCAGTCGTTCAGACAGGTCACCATCGATCATCGAACGGTTGAACCAGCCTTCTGATACATTGGCGGTCACTTCACTTCGCGACGCCCCATCGAGCGTAACTAAATGGAGAATGCCGCTGCCTCGGGCATCAAAGACTTGGGAGGTGAGTACACCTGATTGAATCGTCTCATTCTTCCAAATCGAGTCAAGAGATAAAGTGAGATTTGTTGAACTGTCCTCAGTATTTTCAAGAGTGGTGAGGTTACCGTTTCCAAGTTCCCATGAATTGAGTACTGTTCCATGCCGCATTTGCCAACCTTGCCCGTCGAAATCTAAAGAGAACCCTTGTTCACCTTCCTCAGTCATGTAGGTTTGGTCAAGGTCCCATGTGGTTTTCAGCAGGACTTCATGATCCGCCATTGGTTGATTCCAAGTCCCGACCGTGAATGAACGAGTGGTTTGGACAGGCTCTACGAGTGTTGTACCATCCCAAGCATTGATGGTGACAAGAATCGAAAGTTCATCACCCCACTGAAGAGTCGTGTTGAGTTCAGCATGAGCAACACGATGGTCGTCGACTGAACTCCAAGAGATGAATACATCATTGGCCAGAAGGGTGCTATTACGTTGATGAGTGACATCAATATCGATTTCATACGAACCATTGTCAGCAAAGGTGATGAGATATGCATGTTGATTGAGGCCATTCTCTCCTTCAAGCCAAGCAGCGTTAATGGTTGGTTGTGCTGGCTGTCCATCTGCAGTTGCGATGAAGACCAGTGGAAGGACCATCATCAAGAGAAGGGCAAATGCAACCACCGGTTTCCGCATGCTCATGGAGAGAGGTAGGGTCTGTTCCTCTTCAATACTTGTGGTATGATGTGTATTGGGAAAGGTTTGGAGGGCTTTTTTTCACAGGTCCAATACATATCCGAAAAGAAGAGGCGCTACGATGGTCGCATCACTTTCAATGACGAATTTAGGCGTTTCAACAGCAAGTTTTCCCCAAGTAATTTTCTCGTTTGGAGGTGCACCCGAGTATCCTCCATAGGAGGGTGATGATTCACTGATTTGGCAATACCAAGACCAGAGAGGTACTTTTCTCTCCAAATCTTGATGCAAAAGAGGTACAACACATATTGGGAAATCTCCAGCAATGCCGCCACCTATTTGTAAAAAGGCCAAAGGTTCGGTTCTCGATTCGTACCATTGCACCAACTGAATCATGTATTCAATTCCGTTCTTGAGTGTGGTCGAACGAATTTCACCTTCAATACAGTGTGCCGCAAAAATATTGCCAAGGGTCGAATCCTCCCATCCCGGAACATACAATGGTAGATTTGTTTGTGCAGCAGCAAGCAACCATGAATCATCGGGGTTTGCTTCAAAGGTCGGTTCCAATACGCCACTCATCAATAATTGATAGAAGAATTCGTGAGGTAATTTCGAGATGTTCGACTCGTCAGCCTCTTTCCAACAGGACACGATATGATGTTCGATTTTACGGAATGCTTCCTCTTCCGGAATACAAATGTCAGTCACTCGGTTGAGGTTTTGCCGAAGTAATTCCGCATCATCTTCAGCAGATAAATTACGCCAATTTTCGATTGAAACATAGGAGTTATGAGCAACGAGATTGAACAGGTCTTCTTCTAAATTCGCACCAGTGCAAGAGATCCCCGCAATATGGCCAGCGCGAATCATCGGTGCTAAACTCCGACCAAGTTCTGCAGTACTCATAGCTCCAGCAAGTGTAAGGAAGATTTTACCTCCATCTGCTAAAAACTGAGTCAATGAATGTGCTGCTCTTGCGAGTTCACCTGCATTGAAATGACGATAATGTTGGTCTACAAATTCCCGCACTGACATTTCATTCCCCCTCGTGTAAGAAGCGAGGGAGGTGTTGTCTTCGCTTGAGTGACAGTGACGGTATGTGCTCGATCAATTGTTGATGAATATCATCCGCTAAGGCATTTGGATCTGAACTCCCACAGGTAAAACAATCCAAAGCGAGCCACCCTTTTTCAGAATAGCAATGGGCGGAAACGTGACTTTCATCGAGTAAGACGACTGCTGCAAAACCTACTGGTGAATGTGAGCCATCAAATTGTTCTACATGTGAATGAACATTCCGAGCATTGCTACGCTCTACTGCTTGTTCAAGGACTTCAAGTATCCACTCTCCATCGTTCACTTTTGGCGAAATATACCCTGTATAATCGAGGAATACATGGGCTCCATGGGCTTGAAAGTTTGTCATGACACTCACCTGTTATTTTGCTTCGGCTTCTAAAGAGTATATTTGAAGTTTGTCTTTCCTCAATTCATTTGCTGCCTGAAAAAATCCGTTTCCTTTGGTTTCCTGTTCTTGCCGAGTACTTGTCCATGTGGGCTCCAGAACCCCTCCTTTCGGGCCTTGAGGTGAGCAGCAATGATTTTTGTTGCCAGCATTGCAGCCGTGAATTGGGTGAGTGGTGTATCTTCTTGGGCCACTATCTCGTTGACATCAGCACTGATCACCGTGGCTTTTGGGGCGGCAAAGACGGCTTCAATTGTTTCAATGACTTGCCAAAAGGACAGGCCGCCAGGTACTGGGGTGCCTGTAGCAGGAACGAGACTTCCATCGAGTCCGTCGATGTCAAGAGTCAAATGAATCGGGCCAGAGAGCGTTTGGAGCGTCTCGAGCCATTGATTCCATGCTTCTTCCCCGTGCGTTGGGGATTGCGTGTCTCGAGCGAAAAAAGTGGTAATGCGCTCATCGCTATGAATCAATTCAGATTCTTGTTTTGAATAGGCCCGGATTCCAACCTGAAGTAAGCGTCCAATTCCTAAATCGAGACTTCGACCTGCAGCACATGCATGCGAATATGCTTCACCGTTGAGCTCTTCACGAAGGTCAGCATGTGCATCGATTTGAACAACAGTGAGGCGTTTCAGGTCACCATCTACAAGCGGGTGGTGTTGAGCAGCAAGGACTAACGGTGGTAATATCCCGTGTTCACCACCCAATGCGAGTGGGAAACAATCACCGGAATACCATGGTTGTAAATAACCACGAATGTTATCTAATTGTTCACCGAGATTCTTTCCTTCACCGTCCCATTCGGGGGCGGTATAGATCTTGGCTCCGGCTGGTAGGTCTTGTCCCAGTGCTTCATCAAACAATTCAACTTGCCCACTTGCGATAACGCAAGCAGCAGGGCCTTGTGCTGTACCTTGGCCATAAGATGTTGTGAGTTCATAGGGTAATTGTAACACTACGATATCTACATTTTCACCCTGTTCGGGTAAACCGAGGAAATTGCCCTCAACATAGTCTTCGCTCACAACCTTGCCCTTGCACAGGTGTTCTTGAGGCTGTTGTTTGATGTTGTTTAAGGTGAGTCGCTTGTTGGGCTGTCTGTCGGGGGGCATCTACCGCCCCCACATTTCGAGGCTTGGAGGACTAAAAGTGACTGATTTTTCTTCTTTTCATGAAATATCATCGATGGGTCTATATGGGTCGGAGGACAATATAATATATTGTCTGCGAAGTAATTTAGCGGCCAGCGGAGGGAATAAAAAATGACAATGACATTATCAGAACTTACTCGAGCAATTCAACAACACATCGATTTGGAGATGGATGAAGAAGTCGCACAAGGAATGGCGGAACACGCTCTTGGGTTCTTTGGATTCTACAATCGAATCATCGACAACGCTTTGGAACCAACTGACCGTAACTTGTTCTACATGTTCCAAGATTATGATCTCCTTACGACAGAATCTGAAGAAACGACTCTTTGGGATGGCCGTGAATGGAGGATTCACTATTGGAAATTCAAACCCGACCTACGAGAACGGGTCGAATCATACATGCAAAGAAACCGTGACCCTGAAGACATCGATCCTTTTGCTGACATCTATGGTGGTAAAACCAATATTAATTCAATTTGGACACGAGAATCTGAAAGGGTTACCAATCCAAATGCGTTTACCTCGGATTGGTAAATCGTTGGTTAAGTTCTTGAACGACCACCGTGACCGAAGTCCATGCGCGTTTGGGCTCTTTGTGTTCTTCTCTTAGCCAGTGCGTCTGTGCCAATGCTCACATCGGCACAACAACCTGACATTATACAGGAACATTGGTATCATACGTATACGACACTCACAGCCGATGTGAATGCTTGGGCTGACGACCACCCTGACATTGTTGACTTGACGATCGCAGGTCAAACAGAACTCGGAAAGAATCTCTGGGTCGTACGAATCTCTGATTGGAGTAACGATACAAAGGCCGATGGAACAGATAAGGAAATCGTCTACATTGATGGAGGTCATCACGGGAACGAACATCTCGGCACTGAATTGGCATTCCTTACCGCTGAATTCTATATTGAAGGATGGGCTGCTGGAGACCAAGAAGCCATTGATGTGCTCACCAATACTGAACTTCATATTCTTATCATGCTCAATGCTGACGGGAATGATTTGGACACTCGGTGGAACATTAACCAAGTCGATTTAAATCGGAATTATGATCATCATTGGAACGAACAAGATGAGACACAACCAGGTTCAGGCCCGTTCAGTGAAGCAGAAACAGCAGCTAATTCCAATTACATGAATACCGTTGTTCCCAATGCTGACTTGTATGTTACAATGCATACTGGTGTTTGGATTATGTTGCATCCATGGGGCTACATTCCAGATCAGCCTATCGATTGGGAAATGTTCCATTTTATTCGTGATGATGTTCATGCCAATATCTCGGACATTCCGATCCGAAATGCTAACGAGGGTTTGTATCCTAATTCGGGGACTTCTCGAGACTATGGGTACGGAATCATGGGATATCCGACATTCACCTTTGAAACCGATGACGAGCAATGGTTGCTTGGAACTGTAGAGGCACTCTCTGACCGCTTGGGTGAAGAACTCGAGGTTATGCGTTATCTTATTGACAACGTATGGAGTTGGAGAGCACGTTTGGAAATTCAGTCGATTGTTCTTGAGGATGATGAATTAACATTAGATATCAATAATCTTGGTCGTGCAACCACGGCGAATGCGACACTGCAGTACATTGATTCATCTGGTGGCCTCGTTTGGAACTCATCGAACTTTTCGGTAAATGCTACGAATTCTGCACAGGTCTCTTTCGATACCACTTCACTTTCAATGACGACAGATGGTACTTGGGAGTTGCGTTATCAAGTACGAATCGTAGAATCTGCCCGTTGGGTTTCTGAACCAATTGAGGCGGACGTGGTGGCTGTTGTCGAAGATGATGAGTCGAGTTTCCTGATTGGTTATGGATTGTTTAATCCTGTGACTATTATCGCTGGCTTTGTGGCTGTTGCTGCTGTGGTTCAAAGCGAAAAAGAAGAAGAAAACTGATGAATCGCATCACTTCTCTTTGCTGGAATCGGGTCGCGAGGTTTCAAGTGCTTCAAGCAGTACGCAAGCATAGGTGAACTCATGAAAGTAAGCGTAAGCCCCGGCCACAACATTAACGGAACTCTAATTCTACCCCTTTTCGAAGGTTCTGAAGCACTGCCTGAAGCTCATGAAACAGGCCTTCATACCGCATTGAAGGGCCAAATAAACCGTATTCTCCAAGATGGAGATTTCAAAGGAAAGATGAAATCTACAATGTCTATTCTCGGTGGCGAAGGTGGAAAAGCAATGTTAGTCGGCCTCGGCAAAGAAGACGATGCTGATGCCCACTCTTACCGCAAAGCAGGTGCAGCAGTCGTTGCAAGCCGAAAGAAAGTTCATGGCACAGATTTGACCGTTGTGTTCAACGGTACTTCCATCGAAGCCATGGGTGCTTTTACTGAAGGTATGCTCCTGCGTGATTATTCCTATGACCATTACAAACAACAAGAGGAAGATGACAAAGAAAGTGAACTCGATGTTCGAATCACTTGTGATGAAGGTCAAGAAGATGAACTTAATTCAGTCATCAAGATTCATGTTGGCGTTACCTCTGGAGTTCACCTTTCACGTGATCTCGGAAACTGCCCTCCAAACGACATGTTCCCTGAAGCATTTGCCGATCAAGCATGGGAATGGGCAAAGCAATACGATGATGTTGAAGTAACCATCATCAATTACGACCAAGCAGTCAAAGCCGGAATGGGCGGACTGGTTGCAGTCGGTATGGGTTCAGCACGTAAACCATGCATGGTTATCTTTGAACTGAATGGTAAAAAGACCGGGCGATGTCCTCTCCTTGTCGGTAAGGGAATTACTTTCGACACCGGTGGTATTTCACTCAAACCAGGCGCAAACATGGACGAAATGAAGTATGATATGGGTGGCTCTGCTACCGTTTTCGGAACCATGCAAGCTCTTGCATCAACTGGACACAAAGGAAAGGTCGTTGCCATTACATGCATGGCTGAGAACATGCCTTCATCCAATGCTCAACGCCCAGGTGACGTGATCACAACGCTCTCTGGAAAAACTATTGAAATCCTCAACACCGATGCTGAAGGACGTCTCGTTCTCTCTGATGGATTGTGGAAGGCTGGTGAATTCGACCCTGAATACATCATCGACTTCGCAACATTGACTGGTGCATGCGTCGTTGCTCTTGGCCACGAAGCAACCGGCCTTTGGTCCAACG
>Ga0209711_10000454_pt1 | contig 41642 bp, 41 predicted proteins | sample ArcticOcean_MG_C_7_FD_187441 | JGI IMG/M metagenome (GOLD analysis project Ga0209711, IMG submission 187441) | Marine microbial communities from western Arctic Ocean - ArcticOcean_MG_CB11_88 (SPAdes) (version 2) | ecosystem: Environmental > Aquatic > Marine > Oceanic | place: Arctic Ocean...
ACCCGAAACCCGAAACCCGAAACCCGAAACCCGAAACCCGAAACCCCTTACCCGGTGTTGGCCGTTCGCTGAGGTCACTGTTCTAAGCACCCTGAACACAGTAACATCTGTACAATCCCGTAAAACCTCGGAAAGCGCGTTGAATCAATCTCGTTTGTGTCTCGTTATCTTAATTTTTGGCCTGCTTCAGTGCCTGCTGTTGGCGCTGATCGCGATGATGCCAGCATTAGAAAATGCCAGCGGCCTGGCGCATCCCCTGTTTAGCAGTATGCGCATTGGCGGCGACGGCGCGGCCCGCTTTATGCCGGTTGCGAATTTGGCCTACTGGTTTCAAATGTTAGTGTTGGCTCAGATTTGTTGCATGATCGCTTTGGGGGTTCGCCCCGATCGGCGTTCGAACCTTTTCTGGGTGCTTTTAACCGCGTCTTTTGGGCTCCTCGCGGCGGCCTGGACCCTGATGTATCAGGCCTATGAGGCCTTCTTGGTCACGGGTCAAACCGAGATGGTTGCCGGCTGGCCTTACCCAACGGCCTGGCAAGTCTATGCAATCTGGTTATCGGGGTTTGGCTTGGTAGGGCTCTACGTTTTTGGCTTTAAAGCCTATGTCTGGTCCGATGACGACGAGTCGAAATTTCAGGCGTTGGTTAAGCAGTACCCCGCTCGCTAGCACGTTACCCCGCAGGATTAGGCGCTGTGATAGCGCTCCGAACAAAATGCTCGATTCACTAAGTTAAAAGAAAAAAGGATTTTTCATGGAAGCCTTTCGGCAAGAGATCATTCTTTCGTCAGTGGTCATCTATATGGTGTTTTGTGTTGCAGTTGGCCTTTGGGCGATGCGTCGAACCCATTCGCCCAGTGATTTTTTTATTGCGGGCAGAAGCCTTGGACCGCTCGTGGTCGCGCTGGCGATTTTTTCCAGCACGTTAAGCGGGTTTGGTTTCGTCGGCGGCCCTGGGCTGGTCTATTCCCAAGGCGTCAGTTCATTTTGGATGATCATTCTTTCAACGACTGGGTATGCCTTAGGGTTCTTCTTGGTCGCTAAGCGGATTCGGATGATTGCTGAACTACGGGATGCGATTTCCCTGCCGGATGTGGTGGCGGCGCGTTATAAAAGTGAGGCCGTTCGGTTTTTGATGGCCTTAACCATCGTTCTGGGCGTGATGGGCTATCTTGCGACTCAGATATTGGCCATGGCGGTGGTTATGAAATCCTTGCTGGGCGGCACGGTGATGTTTGCCGATATCAGCCTGATCAGTTGTGTCGTGGTGTCCTCGGCAGTTTTGATTTTTTACTGTGTGACTGGCGGCATCATCGCATCGGTTTATACTGATGTGGTTCAGGGCGCGATCATGATGGTGGCTGGGGTTTTAATCCTCTATACCGCAACTCAGGTCTTCGATGGCGGCTTCACCGAGGCGACCCAGGTCATTATGCAAGATGATGCCGAAGCGGTGATGCCCTTTGGCACCGCGGGGGTTATTGCGTGTCTGGGCTGGGCGTTTATTTTCGGTGTCGGGGTTGCTGGCCAGCCCCACCTCGTGACCAAAATGATGATGAACCGAAAGATCGCGGACAATCGGATTGTCTTGCCGGTGTCGGTTATGGGCTATGCGTTCGCGGCGCTCCTTTGGATCTCCATTGGCACGGTGATGAGGGCGCTGGTGATTGACGGTCAGGCAGAACCCTTAACCGGGCCGGATCAAGCTGCACCCTTTTTCTTATCGGTTTTTGCCAGTCCGTTGCTGGCGGGCGTGGTCTTTGCGGGTTTGTTTGCAGCGATTATGTCAACGGCAGATGCCTTTTTAAATGTTGGCACCGCAGCCTTGATTCATGACATGCCCAAAGCCTTTGGCGCGACTGAAATCAAAAACGAGCTGTTGAAAGCTCGGATCGTAACCGTGGTGCTGGCGGTTGTGGCCGCGACCATTGCCCTGGTGAGCGATACCTTGGTGGCGTTGTTGGGCACGATTGGCTGGGCGACGTTTGCGGCCGCGATTTTCCCGGTTCTGGCGATTGGGCTGAATTGGAAGGGTGCCACGCACCAAGGCGCGATCGTTGCAATTGTGTCGAGCCTTTCGATTAATGTGGTGTTCAATGTGGCGTCCATCGGACTGCCCTACGGTATCAGCGCAGGCTTTTTGGCGTTTGTAACCTCGATTGTTTTGTTTGTTGGCGTTTCCTTTTTAACGCAGCCGAAGATCGATACCCTGGATGAAGACATTCTTCGAGCGATGGAGTTTTAAGGCGGGTTCAGTTACCGAGCATTTTGCTTGTGCGCTGTTGACGGCCGTTGATGGCCAGGGGTTGCCCAACGCGAAACGGCTCTACAAGATTGGTTTGGCGGGCTTGTAATGGTGCGCCGACTATTGGAAAGGGTTTTCGTTCGGGTCTTTGTCTCGAGAAGGCGTTTTCTTGGCGCTCAGAACGGCAATCAGAATAACAATGAAGACAACGATGAGGCTGCCGGCAAGGGAAGGGTCCATAAAGATGCCTTAATTGAAGGTCCGGATTTAGCTTAGCGCGCCGCCCGCTGTGGTTCATCGGCCTGCGCGAGGTTCTGCATGGCGATTGCGCCAAGCTCATAGCTTTTCAAACGCTGTTCTGGATCGAAAATGGATGACACCAGCATCAGTTCATCCGCCCCGGTTTGCGCAAGAAAGGCGCCGATCTGGGCCTGAACCGTTGCCAGATCGCCAACCGCCGAGCATTGACCGATGGCTTCAACCATCTGTTGCTCAGCAGGTGCCAGACTCGCTTCAAATCCCTCGATGGGTTCTGGCAGGGGTCCGGGCGCGCCGCGCCTAAGGTTCACAAAGGATTGCAGCGAGGACGAGCGTAAAAAGTGCGCCTGCGCGTTGGTATCCGCAGCGCACAGATTAAAGCCCAGCATGACGTAGGGCGCCTTCAAGGTTTCTGAGGGTTTAAATTGCTCGCGATAGGTTTGAATCGCAGCCATCAGGTAGGTGGGCGCAAAATGTGAGGCAAAGGCGAAGGGCATGCCGAGCATGGCGGCTAGTTGGGCGCCATACAAACTTGAGCCTAATATCCAAATTGGCACTTCGGTGCCGGCCCCAGGCGTTGCGCTCACCCGTTGGCCAGGCTGGACGGGCTTTAAGTAATGCTGAAGTTCCACCACGTCTCTGGGGAAATCTTCGACGCTTGCGGCAAGGTTTCGTCGTAAGGCCTGCATCGTCAGGCCATCGGTGCCGGGTGCACGACCAATGCCGAGATCAATCCGGTTGGGATATAAGGTGGCGAGCGTGCCAAATTGTTCCGCCACCATCAGCGGCGCATGGTTTGGCAACATGATGCCCCCGGAGCCCACCCGTATGGTTTGAGTGGCCGAGGCAAGATGACCGATCACCACCGCCGTGGCAGAGCTCGCAATGCCGGGCATGTTGTGATGTTCGGCGACCCAATACCGATGATAACCCCAAGATTCTGCCTTGATCGCAAGCTGTTTGCTGCGCTCAAGGGCGCAGGCTGCGTCGCTGCCAAAGGTGATGGGAACTAGATCGAGAATGCTGTGCTGCGCCATAAGTCAGAGCTTTTGATTACCGTGTCAGTAGTATGCCAGACATTCGATTGTGTTTGGCATTGAGATTGCGTTGATCATGCGGGATGGCGCAGATGGTGTAAGGCCCGATGCTGCATCGAGCATCCTTCGTAGCAAGCGGCGCCTGTTGTGCACGTCGAATTGCAATCATCCTCCTCATTTTAAGGGCACTGGGCCCAATAGAATGAATCTTGTTGGGTCGTCGGGTAACGCATTTTGAAATTTTCACCAATCATTCAAAGACCCTTTTTATTTGTTGCGAATGATTCTCATTTAGATTAGTGTACGCTAATGAGAATCATTCGTATTAAGATTAAGGAGGATTATTTTGTTGGCAATTGAATTCAGAAGCGTATTTTTGGTGGGTATGACCTTGCTTATAACGGCCTGTGGTGGCGGAAGTGACGGTCCAACAGACTCCGATGGTGACGGCGTCTCAGATTTGCAGGATGCATTTCCAGCGAATTCGAGTGAGACGACTGATTCGGATGGTGACGGTATTGGAAATAATGCTGATGCATTCCCGAATGATGGCGATGAAACCCTCGACAGTGACGGTGATGGGGTTGGTAACAATGCCGATGCGTTTCCTAATGATGCGGATGAGTCCGTTGATACCGACGGTGACGGTGTCGGTGATAATGCAGATAACTGTGTTGATACGCCTAATGCCGATCAAGCAGATGTGGATGGCAATACATTGGGCGACGCCTGTGCGGCGCTACCGACGTCCTATAATTTTAAGGGCGTTTACGATACCGAAGCTTCAGGCGTTAGTTATACCGGACAGACAGCTCGCCAGCTGTTGATATCCGGACTGGTCGATTCGTTGGTGGGTTTGTCTGAGCGCGCGGGTGAGTCGGATGCCATCAATTCTGAGCTTCAGTTTTTTGTTACAGGCGATGGCGTTGATGACACCCCGCACGGTTTTACGCTTAAAGGCGGCGAGACCGTGATCCCTGGTCCGAACTTTGGCGATGTTTCAACGGGCAAGAACCTTAATGGCAAGATAGCCGGTGGTAACGGTTTAGGGGGTGGCGAGACATCAAGACTCATTGGGGATGATTTTTTCGGATGGGAAGATGGGCTCACCACCAGCGGCATTCCGATTGATCTGGTTAATTTATGGATTACGAGGGTTGCCTCTAACGCTAGCGATGGTGTGGGTGTCGTGATAGCAACCGTAGATAATCCTGCTACTTTAATTGAGGCGCCGACGTTGGATGCATTGGGTCGTGACTACCGACAGCTCCTGCAGAAGTTTCTGATTGGGGCGGTGACATTTTCTCAGGGTACCAATGATTACTTTCAAACTGATTTTGCGAGTCTGATTGGCACCAGAGAAGGCGATTCAAAAAATTATACTGCCGCTGAGCATGATTTTGATGAAGCCTTTGGTTACTACGGTGCCGCGAGAGATAATAACGATTACATCGACGACGAGGCGGCCGGCAAAGGTGGGCGTGACGCTTATAGCAATGGCTATAGCGATTCAAATGGCGATGGCCAAATTGATTTGCGGAGTGAGTACAATTTTGCGGCTTCTCAGAATTGTGCCAAACGGGACCGGGGCACAGCGAGCAATACGACGCCGACTGATTTTTCCAAAGAAATCATGGATGCGTTTATTGCGGGCAGAAAAGTACTAGCAGATGGCGCTGAGACCGGCGTTTTAACCGCGACGGGTGCCGAGGCGCTTCAAACGGCAATCACAACCGCTTCCTTAACCTGGGAGCAGTGTTTAGCTGCGACAGTCGTGCACTATATTAACGATGTTAGATCCGATATGAGTAATTTCGAGAGCGGTAGCTTTGCCGATGGCGGCAATTTTACCACCTTGGCAAAACACTGGTCTGAAATGAAGGGGTTCGCTTTAGGATTGCAATTTAGTCCGGTATCCCCCTTTAGAGCCAGTTCGGAATCACTTGCTTCATTGAAAAGTGTACTAGACCTTATGGGAGACGGTCCGGTGCTCGCTGACGGCAGTCAAGCGGGTGAAGTTGGCGCTGATTTAGCCCGGGTTGAAGCTTATCGTGCTGATTTGCTCACGGCGAGGGGACTCCTTCAGAGTGCTTATGGGTTTGATGAGGAAAACGTTCAAAACTGGTGATGCACAGCGGGCGCTGCCTTACGATCGGCTTGGACTTTCCAGGCCGATTTTTTTTGTTTCGAGGAGTTAGAAAAAGATGTTTCGTCTAATCATGGTATCGATTTTGGTTACCTTGGCTGGTTGTGTTGACCAGTCTAGGGATGTGTCTGAGACGGGTTCACCGGTGGGGCCCGCTGTGAGTGAATCGTCCGCAAGCACGGACGCGACCACAAGTGACGGTGTAGTGAGTGAATCGGATACCAATCCGAAGCGTGAGGTTCTGTTAAATGTTGGCGAGAACATCATTCTACCGGCCTATAAGGCTTTAAGAGACGACGCTGCGGTTTTTTCTGGAGACGGAAATGCAATTACCGATTACTGCAATGCTATCGGCACGGAGACGGAAGCTGAAATGCGATTTCAAACGAAGGCGCGCTTAAACGATCTCGTTGACAGCATTCAAGTCGTCGAATTGTTGCTGTTGGGTCCTTTAGTTGCCAATGAAGGCGGCCTTCATCACAGAATTCATCCTTATATTGATTTTCCGCTTGCCACCTGCAGTCTTGACCAAGCGGTTGTGTCGCATACCGAGGGCGATTACAGCATCGATATCCGGGCAAGTAATCAAAAAGGGTTGCCTGCGATCGAGTATCTTTTAGCAAATCCAAACCTGAATCATTCTTGTCCCGCACAGGTGCCTGCAACGCAAGGATGGAATGGCCTGTCCGAAGTTGAGCGAAAACGACAGCGCTGCAACTTGGCGCAAACCGTTGCCGTGGACGTCGCCGATGCGACTGCAAGTGCTTTTGCCTTGTGGGATCCGGAGGATGGAAATTTCCTGAGCGAATTTACGCATGACATCAATACAGGCGCGAATTTTCAGGCGCTCAGTGATGCTTTGTTTTATGTTGAGAAAAACACCAAATCCCGGAAGTTGACGGTACCCCTAGGCCTTGATTCCGATTGCTCCACTGTGACCTGTGGGGCGTTAGTCGAGTCGCCCTATCTAGAACGTTCACTAGATAACATTGCGATCAATTTGGAGACGTTCCTTCTGATCTACGAAGGCGGGGCTGACTTCGGTTTTGACGATATTATCGAGCAAGCCGGCTTTCCAGACGTTAATCAGCGTTTCAGGGATCAAGTAATCGCCGCGAGGACGAATGCCGAAAATGCCTCGGTAGGGCTTGCTGAACAGGTCAAAAAATTGAGGGATTCAGGTCGTAGTGCCGATTGCGTCAATGCGTTTGCCAACCCAGATGCAGAAGATAGAAGCTTCTCTGCTTGCAACTTAGCGGGCTTAGTGAAGCGAGTGACCGATGATTTAAAAATCGATTTTGTAACCATCATCGAGGTGTCAATTCCAGGCAATGTGCAGTCAGATAATGATTAGATTACGGCAAAATAAAGGTGTGAAGGCGCGGTTAACGGTGCTGTTAGGGTGTCTATTGGGCGTTGGATTACCGCTGCAAGCCAGCGAGATCATTGAGGAAGTGTTGGTTATCGGATCGAAGGCTTCTAGACAAACAATCGCTGGATCAGCGACGATCCTAAGCCAAGAAGATTTGGGCGATGCAGGGTTAACCGATCTGAACCAAATTTTGCTTAAAGTGCCAGGGTTGTATGTCCGAGAGGAAGACGGTTTTGGTCTGCGGCCCAATATTGGCATCCGAGGCGCGACTTCCGAACGATCTCAGAAGATCACTTTGATGGAGGACGGTATTTTAATTACGCCGGCACCTTATGCTGCGCCGGCTGCCTATTACATTCCAACCGCCGCGAAGATTGTGGGTATCGAGGTGCTAAAAGGCCCGAGTGCGATTAACCACGGACCGCATACGGTGGGCGGCGCCATTAATTTTTTGAGTCGGTCAGCGGATCTATCGAAGCCCTTATTGGTAGATATAGAGCTGGGGCGCTTTGGAAGTCATAAGGTGCTCGCGGCGGCGTCTGGAAAGATCGACCAGACAACGGTTTTGGGTCAGGTCTTGTCATATGGTTCAAAGGGATTTAAATCGGTTGATGGCGGTGGTGAAACGGGCTTCAACCGTCAGGACTTCGATCTTAAGCTTGTGCACGTTTGGCCAGGTAGTTGGGGCCATCGATCAATTTTAAAGATGGGGATCGCAAACGAAACCTCGGATGAGACCTACCTTGGACTTTCAGACACAGACTTTGATGAAAGTCCCTATCGTCGATACGTCAGCTCAAGAGGGGACCAGTTCAACTCTAAACATTCAAAAATACAGCTGATCCATACGATGGCGCCGTCAGACGGTTTCCGCATTTCGGCGAAGGCCTATCGGCACCGCTTTGATCGGAGTTGGTTCAAAGTCGATGGATTCCTGTCCGGGCCTAGCTTGACCCAAGTGTTGAATGACCCAGAAGACTATGTGCCGCATTACCTCACCTTAACCGGTGCTCAGGATAGCGTCACAACAGGGCTCTCAATTGATAAGACAGACAATGCTCGGGTCTATCGAGCACAGGGAATCTCTGTTGATACTGAGAAAGTCTGGTCTTTTGAGGGCGGCGGGCAATACGTAGTCAAACTGGGCATCCGTCGGCATATTGATGGTGTGCGCCGAAAGCATCAACCATTTGGGTTTAATCTGGCGGCGGGCGCGCTGGTTTCCGATGGCGTCGCGTATGACCTGAAGGTTAATAATGATGTCGAAGCGAAAGCAACGGCCTTTGTTGTTTCAAACCAGATTGATTGGCGCGCCTGGAATATTGATTTTGGCGTGCGGCATGAACGAATTGGCTCGGAGGTTATCGATTTCTCGAATTTAGAACAGCGGCAAACGGTGCAACGGGAGATGATGCCAGGGCTTGGCGTGAGTCGGTTTTTTGGGGATCGCTTTGTTGTGTTCTCTGGTGTTTATGAAGGCTTTTCCCCTGCGTCGGCTGCCGCGCGAACACCGGTCCCAGAGCGGTCTGTTAATTTCGAGTACGGCCTCAGATATTTTGATGATTCTCTGGAGGTCGACGTCGTTGGTTTTTTCAGTGACTATGAAAACTTAGTCGGTCGTTGCAGGGCGAGTGATGCAGGCTGCGAAGTCGGCTCTGAGTTTAGCGGCGGTCAAGTGGAAATTGGTGGCGTCGAGTTTTCTGCCTCAAAAACGGGGTTGGCCACTGGGGTCGGCCGATTTGATTTTAGATTGAACTACACGTACACCGAATCGGCATTTCAGAGTGAATTTCTATCATCATTTTCTCAGTGGGGTCTGGTGCGTAAGGGCGATGCGTTACCGTATCTGCCATCGCATGTTGGTAGCGGCTCGGTAACGCTTACGCGGGACCAATTGCAATATCGAGCGGATATAGGGTATCAAGACTTTATGCGAGAGCGGCCAGGCAGTTCGGTTGCCTTGCCTGGCGAGCGCACCGAAAGACGCGTAACCCTTGCGCTGTCGGTGTTGTATAAGGTCAATCAAGACGTTCAAGTGCAGTTGTTTATCAAAAACGCAACCGATGAGCAGGCCATTGTGTCTAGAAGGCCTTTTGGTGCGAGGCCCAACGCGCCGAGGTACGTTGGTATTCGCCTAAGGTTTGGCGATGCTTGAGGCGCTAATCGATTGGGAGGGGTTCATTGGGGTTTTCATGTCCCCGCTAATCGACCCAGCCAGCCGAACCTACTTTGTCTATCTGCTGCCAGCGCTATTGGTCACGGGATTGTTCGCCATTAAGGCCGTCGGCCTCCGAGGCGGGATTCGGCGTCTAAAATCGCTTGGCCCGGGCTATTTTTTTTCTGCTTCGAGCGCGGTCGATGTTGCCCTGCTGATGACGAATGGGCTTTTAAAGCTATTGCTGTTTGTGCCCGTGTTTGGTTCGAGCCTGCTTGTCGCGATTACCGTTGGATCGATGTTGCAGGATAATCTAGGGGATGCCAATTTCTTACAGGATATGCCGCTCTATGGCATCACACTTGCGTTCTCCGGAGCCTTATTTGTCTTCGATGATTTCACTCGTTTCTGTACCCATTATTTGATGCACAGATTACCGTTGCTATGGTCTCTGCATAAAGTCCACCATTCAGCGACAGTTTTAACCCCGCTGACGATTTATCGCGTTCATCCGATTGAATCTGCGATTTATTTTCTTCGCGCGATTTTGGCATCTGGCGTTGTAATTGGCGGGTTCGTCTGGCTTTTTGGTCGGGGCCTAAGCGGCTTAGAAGTATTAGGGGTGAATGCTTTTGGCTTTATGTTTAATCTAGCGTTCGCCAACTTGCGGCACTCCCATGTCTACCTTTCTTTTGGTCCGCTAGAAAAAATTTTTGTCAGTCCGGCACAACATCAGTTGCACCACAGTGCAGATCATCGCCATGTCAATTTGGGGAGTGCTTTGGCGATCTGGGACCAATTATTAGGGACTTGGAAAGGGGCTGGAATCCGGCCCGAAACCTTGATGTTCGGCATTAAATAGACGGCGGCGCCAAGCCTTAACGGGTTGGCCAAAGCCAGCATAGTGAATTCTAAATCCTAGCTTAGGAGCCCTCTTCTAACCCGAAAGCGTCGACACAAATTTGGCCGGTCGGACAAGCGGTTTTGGCATACTGTACGTCTTAATAATAGTACCGTTTTGAATTTTTATAAGGGTTGCGATAACCGTCTTCTGGTGCCCCAGCTATCCCCCTAAGCGAGGTCTAAATCATGCCATGCCTTGAGCGCTCTGGCATCAATATAAAGCCAATGCTAATCGAGCTTTCGTCGCTAGACCGGCCCTATTGCCGCTAAATTAGACCGATAAATCTAAGCTATGCCCCGTTTTGGTATTTACCAGAGCCCCAGAAAGGGTTCGGCTCAGTGGCTCGTTTATGGGCCTGCTGGATATTGGTCACTCGCGCGCGCCGGAAGTTGAATTTACGGGCATAATGAATCCTGCGCAGCGGCTTAACCCGCAAGGTTGCCCAACGGGTAGAACCCAACAGCAAGGAATCCTTATGAGTTCGTATGACTCACACACCAAGAACATTCAAAAACAGTTTAATCGCCAGGCCGAAGAATACGCCCAGACTAAGCAGGCAAAAGATGTGCGTGCAATGGCGGGCTTGGTTCGTTTAACGAAAACAAACGCCTCGAGCCTGACTTTGGATGTTGCGTGCGGACCCGGTCGATTAACGATGGCGTTCGCCAATCATGCAAAACAAGCAACCGGCCTAGATGTCACCGAAAACCTGCTGAATATCGCCCGCGCAGAGGCTGCGAAACTGGCAATCCCCAATATTGTATTTGCTCAGGGTTCTGCATTGGATATCCCCTTTGATAACGGGACCTTTGACACGGTGAGTTGCCGCGCGGCCTTTCATCACTTTGCCGAGCCAGAACAGGTACTTAAAGAAATGGCCAGGGTTCTTAAACCCGATGGCGAAATGATCATTGCAGATATCCTTGGCAATGAAGAGGCCGCGAAGGCCGCGCAGCACGATGCGCTAGAGCAGCTCTGCGACCCAACGCATGTGCGCTGCTTATCTAAAACCACCTTTCAAGGACTATTTGATGCAACGGGACTGGATGTGGCGAGTTGTCGATTTGGGACGATGGACTATGAAGTAGAGCAGTGGCTCCTGCATGGGGGGCCAAGCAAGGCGCAGAAACAAGCGATTCGATCAAGGTTTGAGCAAAGTGTGGTGAGTGACGAAACAGGGCTCGAGGCTCGCGAAGACCAGGGAGTGCTGAAGTTTACGCACCAAACTGCTGTTTTTGTTTTAGAGCATGCCGATGAGCGCCTAAGCTAGGGTTTTTTCGTCTGGAACGCCTGGACGAAGATGGGAATGATCAACCGACCTTTGCAGTACGAGGTTTGCAAGGACTTAACATTCGTTGCGTTGAATGAAACACAGTGTACGGGTGTTTGATTTTTTTCTGGGCGCTCATGACTTCCGCCTAATGCAGCGGATCGTCACCAAATTCACTGTCACCTAGCGAGATTTGTGTTCGGGTTGACGCGCTCAGCATTTCACTTCGTGAAAAGCCTGCCGCTTTTGGTGGATTCTAGGCCTTCTTCATCTTTGCCGCCTTGCGAAAAAGTTGAAGTTGGTGGCCCGAGGTGGAATCGTACGGGCAGGACACCTGCACCGACACAGGGATTTCCAATCCCAGTGGCACATAGATCCGTATCACTCATCGACTTGGGGTTCGCGCGGGCTGGTCGATAACAAGCCAAGCTTCAATGAGAGGCCGTTTTCATGGCAAAGGTTGCTGGTGGCCGCTCGGTGTGTAGACTGGGTTACAGATCGGGTAATTCTGTTGTGGGTCTGGTTTGAGCGGAAGCGTTACGCCGTGACCCACAACGAACAAGGCAAGGAGCTGTTAAACGGTGCAAGAGATCGCGTTATTTCCGATTCCAGAGTTGGTGGCCTTCCCTGGCCACGAAGTCCCGCTCCATGTGTTTGAGCCGCGTTATCGCAAGATGGTGGCCGATAGCGTGGCCGCCGAGCGTCCAATTGGCGTTTGCCATACTCGCAAACAGATCCGTGCGGCGCCGCAGTTGAAAACCACTGAAGAGGCGCTGAGCACGAACCAGGCGACTTATTTACCTTTCGAGGTTTTCTCAGCAGGCCCTTGCCGGATTCTAGAGACCCTCGATGATGGGCGCATTCATGCCACCATCGAGATGCAAGCGCGCTATCGCGTGGTCTCGGAAGTGCAAACGCTGCCGTACAAAATTGTGCGCGCGGAACGATTGGTCGATGAGGATGCCGAGCAGGAATATCCTGCGCTGCAAAGAGAGATTAACGACAGTCTGCTGGCGCTAATCGGCGATGAGCATCAGTCGTTGCGGAAGATTCTGGCGGCCACCAGCTGGCAAGAACAGTCGTCGTCGGTTTTTTCGTATCGCATTTTCCAATATTTGAAATTTGATGCCGATATCATGCAACAGCTTCTAGAATGCAATTCAATCGAAGCCCGGCTACATTTGGTGGGCGGCTTGTTGAGCGGCACACCGGTTCACTAGGTCCGGCATCAACCCTTGGCGTAGCGGGCCTGTTTGCGGGCAACAAGGCGCTGCAAACGTTGATGAAGCTGGGCGTTTAAGGGCCAGGTGATGCACAGGTAAAAGGCCACCACAAACATAAGGGTTGGCACAATCGCGTACAGGATGCCCAGCCACATGAGTTCTGTTGGCCCGTTGGTCACGTTTTTTGCGACCGAGTAGCCCACGAGGCCAAGAATGGGCAGTGACAAGCCGCCAAAGGATGCCGCGCACTTGGTCATGAAGCCCAAAATGGCAAAATAACTGGCGGGTTGTGCCGTACCCGATCGCACAGTATCGAAATCCACAACGTCTGCCAGCATGGCGCGGGGTAGGTAGGCAAACGCGCCGAAACAAAAGCCCTTTAAGGCAAACAAAACATAAAACTCGGTGATCTGGCCGTAGTCCAGCATAAAGCAAGCAATTGCGATGATACTGACCAGTACCATGGCGGTCGCTAAAGACTGGTGCTTACCAAACCGACGCGCAATCCAATCCCAGACCGGAATGGCTAACAGTCCCACGCCAAAATACAGCACATATAAGCGCCCCACTCGATCTGCGCCAACGTAGTCCTGCACGAAAAAAAGCGACAGGGTATTTCTGAAGTTCTCGCCGCCAGCAATGAGTAATTCGATCATCAGCAATCGGAAGAAAAGCTTGTTTCGGGTCATTTGCCGCAGCGAGGCCACAATCGAGACGCGGGGCGCCTTCGGCACCGCGACTTCGGGCACCTTTAAAATAACGAGTAAGGCGGTGAGTGGTAGCAGAGTCACGATCACCCAAGAAAAATTACTCAGCACGAAGCTGGCCGATCGATTATCGAACACCTCCTCTGAAATGAGCACGATGGCCGAGGCGACGATCAAACCCGCCAGCACATACTTTTCCCGGGCAGATTGGATCATGGTTCGGGTATGGTATTCGTCCGAGAGCTCCATCCCCCAGGCGGCATAAGGCAGGCCTAAAATGGTGGTTGCTAGCCGGAGCAAGATAAAGAAGAGCGCAAGATATAAAACGGTGCTGCCTTGATCTGGATTGAGGAGCATCCAGACCGCTACCGCGTAAATGGGTACGCCGATTGCGATCCAAGGCTTGCGTCGACCCCAGCGGGTTTGAAAGCGGTCCGACATAAACCCCATGGCGGGATCCGAAATTGCATCGAATATGGCGGCGCAAAAAATCACGAGGCCAATCAATCCTAGGTCAATCCCGATCTCTGTTGAATACAGCCGAGGGATCCAGACCGCTAAAGGGTAGCCGATGATGGCCAGCGGTAGGCTAACCGAGCCGTAGATCCAAGCGGTTGTGCGAGTAATGGGGGTCATAATTGTTTTACAGGTCCCTAGATGACCAAAAGTCTTGAGCGGCGCGTCCCAATACTGCCAAGGCTTACCGCAATAGTCCAACCCAGATCAGCGCTCAGACCGGGCATCCTAGGTATTCCGGGTGATTTCAGTTAACATGCGGGGCTCGCGCAATGTTGACTGTTTCTTTTCTTTCACTATTTGTTATCAAGTCCGTGTTAAAAGCTCAGTTGATCGTATTAATTGATTGAATCTTGCTAGATCGTCGCGAGGGTCTAGGACTGATTCCGGACCAGACGAATAGTGAGCCCCGCATGAAAATTTGTGACCACGCTGTTGTGGCAATGCATTACACCTTAACGAATGCCGCAGAAGAGGTCCTAGACAGCTCCGAAGGACAAGATCCGCTCATTTATTTGCACGGCACCGGTGGTGTGATTCCCGGGCTTGAGGCTGCTTTGTTGGACAAGGTTGTGGGCGATCAATTCACTGCAGTGATCGAGCCGGACGACGCGTATGGCGCGGTGAACCCATCGCTGGTTCAGGTTGTGCCGCGGTCTGCTTTTGCGGGGGTTGAGTCGATTGAAGCCGGGATGCGTTTTACGGCCTCGGACGGACAGGGCGATCAGCAATCGGTTGCGATTGCAGAAGTAAATGGCGACGAGATTACAGTTGATGGGAATCATCCTCTGGCGGGTCAGACGCTCCATTTCGAGGTTGAAGTGATCAGCGTACGAGCGGCGACAGAAGAAGAAATCAGCCACGGACATGTGCATCCGTGATGGAAACCACCGGTCTGCATGAGCAGGGTTACCGGTCTGCACAAACTAGAAATCATGATTCATAAGGAATTAACTTGAAAATATATGTAGGTAACCTTCCGTTTAAAATCTCACAGGGCGAACTGGCTGAAATGTTTGAAGCCCATGGTGCTGTCACGGATGCTGTGATCATCACCGATCGAGACACGGGTCGCTCCAAGGGGTTCGGTTTTATTGAAATGAGCGAGCAAGAAGCAGGTAATGCTGCCATTCACGCGCTGAACGGCAAAGAGTTTGACGGCCGCGCGCTGACCGTCAATGAAGCTCGTCCAAAAGAGGATCGGCCGCGTCGATAACCGCAGCCCTAACGATTATGTCTAAAAAATCAAATTCTGATGCCCTCGCACAACAGTCGTTGCGCGATAAGATTGTTTCTGAAACGGAGGCCTTTTTGGCGTCCGGTAAAAAGATTCAAGAAATACCGAACGGTGTGAGTGGTCAGAATGCACAAAGTGGCTCTCGCCATATTAGAATCAGCACGAAGAAGGATTAACCACAGCTTGTAACGAGCGAGTGGTTATCGGTGTTGTGTCTTTGCAGACATCCGAGTTGTACATCACAACTCGGATGCTCCTTCCGGTGTGTATCGATTGGGCGATCGCCCAAGTTAAAACCCATGCGAAAACGATCTATTGGCTGCAATCCTTACGAGTCTTGTCTTGCTGCCGCGGTACATTCCTATTGAGCCGGTCTGGCGAATGTTAAGGTTGGTCAAAATGCCGTATTGCGCCGCATCTTAAAGGATGATTTTCGGCATTTGCCTTGTGATGCCGTAGCGCCTGGCGCGCCAAGGCGCGGCCCCAAGCAGGGTGTCTTGTTCCGTCTCTGGTTGTTATTCGAGTTGTTGCTTTGGCTTGGATCGTCTTTATGCGCGGCGCGTGCCCCTTCACAAAAGATCCGGTTTCAACGGGGCCTAGCCAGTATGAGCGCGCGCCGGCCTTTGGTGCGTCCAAAGCGCTGCAGAGTCGCCTTGGGATATTTGACGGTTACTTTGGTTTATCCCGGCCTTGATGCCACACAATCGCGGGCTATTGATTGTGCCGAACCGTCTAATCCGCTAACCCTCTAACCTGCTCAATGCATCAGGGCCCAAGGGCCCTGATGCAGGAATCCCTATAGGCCTAATCCCCTTTTTTACATCGAACCGTTCAACACGGGCATCATTCATCGCACTGAGCGCACTGAGCGCCCGAAAGCCCGAAAGCCTAAAGGACGAAGTAGCCGTTATTGAGGGCATGGATGCCGTCTTATCACGGCCGCCCGATCTGTGGTCAACGCCCTGGTTAGCTCCTATTATATTCCCAAGGTTCGGTGATGAACGGTTAAGGAGCGCTTGTGAACGAAAATGAAATCAACGAATTCAGGTCTGACGTACGGGCCTGGCTGAACGAGAATAAGCCGGCCACGCCGTCTTTCTTATTGCCTGAAACCTTTATGGAAGTGGGCACCGATCAGCAATTCGAGTTTCTAAGGCGTTGGCAGCAAACCGTCTACGAGGCGGGCTATTTGGGTATGTCTTGGCCCGAGGCCTACGGTGGCGGCGGTCAGCCGCAAGTGATGCAAGATATCGTTAATCAAGAAATGGCGGCCCAGCGAGTGCCTTTTGTACCCAATACCATCGGTTTGAATTGGGCGGGTCCGTTGATTTTAGATATGGGCTCAGAGGCGGATAAGCAGCGCTACGTTAAGAATATCTTGAGTGCCGAAGACATTTGGTGCCAAGGGTTTTCAGAGCCAGATCACGGGTCTGATTTAGGCAATGCGCAGGTTCGGGCAGTGAAGGACGGCGACGAGTATGTGATCAATGGCTCCAAGATCTGGACCAGCCTGGGCAGTTACGCCAAATACATGATCCTGATTGCAAGAACCTCAAATGAGGGTCCGAACAAGTACGCGGGCCTAAGCTTTTTCTTAGCGCCCATGACCGCGCCGGGCATTGAGCCCACCCCGATCAAAAAACTGACCGGCGAATTCGGGTTCTGTCAGACTTATTTTACCGACGCTCGAATACCCGCTGATTGCATGCTCGGAAATGAAGGCGAGGGCTGGTCGGTCGCAATGAAAACCCTCATGTATGAACGCGGCGCAGTTGGGGGTCAAGCCGGCGGGTTGTCGATGATGGATTTAAACATCAACGATATTATTGAACTTGCGCGTCGGGCGACCCGAAATGGCCAGCCGGCCATTGATGATCCATTAACCCGGGACGAGTTGGTGAAGCTGGTATTGGAAGCCAAGGGAAATGCGCTGATGGGGTCGCGCGCACGTGTCCCGGCGCTTGGCGGCACTTACCCAACGGCTGTGGCAATGTCCGGAAAGCTCAGGAGTTCCGAGCTAAAGCGCAAGATGACCCGGTTTGCGGTGTCGTTGCAGGGCGCAAATGGCGCGCGGTACATCAGTGATGATGCGCTGGATGGTGGCAAGTGGCAGCGGTCTTACCTGAATTCTTTTTCCGGTACCATCGGCGGTGGCACGACCCAAATCCAAAAAAATATTCTTGGCGAGCGCGTGCTCGGCTTACCCAAAAGTTAAGGAGTCGCCCGTGATACGGTTTTCCGACGAACAAGCAATGCTCTTGGATACGGCCAGAGAATTCTGTCAAAAACAGTCGCCAATCGCAGAGGTTCGGCGGGTCATTGAAGCAGGCCAACCGCTCGACGCCACGCTCTGGCAAACGATGATTGATTTAGGCTGGCTTGGGGTAACCATTCCAGAAGCTTTTGGTGGGCTGGGTTTAGATTTGGCAGATACGGTTCCGATCTTTGAGGCGATGGGCAGCCAACTTTTGGCGACGCCCTTATTGGCCACGACCCTTGCGGCCCAGGTTTTGATCACGAATGGCAGTGAAGCACAGAAAAACCAGTGGCTTCCCAAGATCGCGGCCGGACAGATTGCAACCATTGCCTTAACCGAGGCCAATGGATCCTGGGAGACCGATCAAATCACAACGCATCTGACGCAAGCCGGTTCAGGTGAAATGACGTTGACCGGCAGTAAAACCTTTGTGCTCGATGCAGGCGTTGCCGATGTGATTTTGGTTTCGGCATTGCGGGACGGTGCGTTGTGTTGGTGCCTGATCGATGCGTCCGAAATCCCGGAAGGCGCAATCCAGCGTGAAGTTGTGATCGACGAAACCAGACGGAGCTATAGTCTTACGCTATCGGATGTGCCGATACGAGCAGATCAGATCCTGCCCGGTACCGCGTTTCAAAAAATTGAACTAGCCGCCATGCTGCTCATTACGGCGGAAATGTCTGGCGGGCTTGAAGGCGTGCTCGCCGTGATTGTTGGCTATCTCAATACCCGGAAACAGTTCGATAAGTTGATTGGCAGTTACCAAGCGATGAAACACCCCACGGTCGATATTTTGATGGGGGCAGAAATGACGCGGTCCTACCTCTACCATGCGGCCACGGTATGGCGCGATGAAACCGATGAAGCCGTAATCGAAGCGGCCGTTCGAATGGCTAAATGCTGTGCGAGCGAACACTTCTCAGAAGCCGGTGATCGCGGCATCCAATTTCATGGCGGTTTCGGGTTTACCTACGAGTGTGATGCCCAACTGTTTTTAAGGCGCGCGCTTTGGAGTCAATACCAGTTTGGCGATGACCGTCATCAGCGTCAGAAATTGGGTGCGTTATTGTTCTGATACCAACCTGTGTGCCCAAGGCTCGTCGGATTGCCCGGCCGGTCTTTGAGTGCCAACCATGAGGCTCGCCATGACCCCGCGTGAGATCCATTCAGAAATTGTCACCTCAGGCCGACTTTCAAGCGCCCAGATTGATGGTTGGCGCCAGCAGGGCTATGCGCTGGTCAACGGCTTGATTGATCCGTCTTTACAACAACAGATGCTCGACTTGGCGGAAGCCACCTTCCCTGCGGCAGGGTCTGCTGCGGCCGAAAAGGTGACCGGCTTCGGCAGTAACGGCGCTTTAGTCTTTCCCTCGCCGCACACGATCTTCAACGAGATCACCCTAGACTCGGCGTTGCTGCAAGCGGTCGCGGACCTGCTGGGCACAGAAATCGCGCAGTTACGCCTTACCCAGTCTGACCTTTGGCCGAAGTATGGCCGCAGCGAGCGGCAATCTGAGCAAGACAATCGAGATCAACGCATGCATGTGGATTATCCGAACCACTCCTTGGTCCATCCGCCGAGGTGGGATGCGCCGGAGGCGGTTGAGTTGATCTTGTATTATTCAGACTCAGCGGATTGCGGCGGGGAGACGGCCGTTGTGCCCCGTACGGGCCCAGAAGATCCGGCCTACCGATGGCCAATTATCGATGCGCCGGGCATTGGGGATCTGAGGTTTGTGAACGATCGCGCGGCCGCAGAAGCTTATCTTTCAGAAAAAGCGCCAGAGATGGCGCAGTTCCGAGCGGCGCTATACGAACGTGAGGCGCGGATTGCGTATGTGCCAGGCGACCTGCTGCTTTATCGTCATGACACTTGGCATCGCGGAACGCCCTTGAAGTCCGGCGCCCGGCGGTTGGCGCATAACATGACGTTTCGAGTGGCCGTCGCTGAATGGGTCAGCACCTTGCATCCGGGTTGGGCTTGGTCGGCGTATCAAAAAGATCAGTTTTTTGAAAAGTGGATTGGGGAGGCCAGCGTGCACCAGCGATGTGTGATGGGATTTCCGGCGCCGGGCAATGCCTATTGGACAAAAGAAACCTTGGCCGCGGTGACCGCGCGCTATGGCATTTTTGGGTTTGATCCTACCCCGTATGAGCCTTGCTGAAGGCGACCCTTGACGGCGCAAACAACAACCGAAGTCAGAAGCCCGCCTAGGGTGCACTAGATGTTGCAAGAGGAGGCTGCTTTTAGCCCCGGCTGGGTCGTTTTAAATTAACCAGAATGACTTGGGATTAACTGGGGTTAAACCGCATGAACGGGTTCAGGACTCGCTTTAATCCTGTGAGCTTAATGGGCGCTGACAGCACAGACAGGCAAATGCAGGCTTGGTCGAGAGTTGCGGAAGGCCGGTGCACATCACCGGGTTGCCTTACGAGGAAGTCGCCCTCGTGGTAAATACCATCCTCGTCCGAAAAGCTGCCTTTGAGCACAACCGTTAACTCGGTGCCTTTATGATCATGAACCGGGGCCTTGCCGCCGGCATCGATGCGATGCAATGCCAGCTCGTAGTCGGTCTCGCCAACACTCATGGCGGCAACCGACAAGGTTGATGACAAGGCGCGCCACTCAAGCTCATGATGATTAAGGAATTTATGAAGATATTTTGGCAGCTGGTTTGCCAGCTCCGGGCAGAGTGTCCCCGCATCAGCTGCGCCGACTGCAGGCTGAGTCTCAGGCGTTGTCTCCATTGGCGCCGTAAGCTTCGCTAGGGTTTGGGCTAACAAATCATCGGACAATTCAGCCTGATCGCAGTCTGCAAGCAGTTCACCGCCGAGAATATTGAGGCCGCTGACGGCTTCTCGACATGGGTCGCAAAACTGTAGATGCGTTGTGATCGAAATTAAGGGCGCGATCGAAAGGGCGCCGGCTGCGTAGTCGGTCAAAAACTGCGTATTTGGATGATTATTGATCATTAAGCGTACACCCCATGTTCTTCCCCTTCAGGGCTTATTTTTAGTTTTAATTTTTGCAGCGCCAATCGCACTCTGGATTTAACCGTCCCGAGCGGGATTTCGAGTTCATTTGCGACTTCTTGACCAGACTTGCCTTGAAAGTACATCAGGGTCAGAACCTGGAGCTGCTCTTGGGGCAAGCTGTTCAAATGTTCTTTGATGTTGCTGGCATTGCGGCTCTGGATGAGCGCGCTAAAGGGTGAGGACTCTTCGTTTTCATCAAAAAGGTTTTCCGCCACGAGTTCGTCGGTTTGGTGGTTCTTTTTGGCGTGCTTTCTCAACCAGTCAATACGGGTATTTCTGGCGATAGTGTACATCCAGGTGCTGGCGGCAGCTTGGGTTGGCGCATAGCTTGGCGCTTTCCGCCAAACTTTAATCATGGTTTCTTGGACCAGTTCTTCAGCTTGCTCTGGCTCAACGCCGCCACCCTTAAGGAGGAAGCCTTTCAGCAATGGCCCAAAGTGTGAGAAGAGGGCGCCGAAGGCCGCCTTGTCTTGGTGGCTGCCGACTTTCACAAGCAGGGCGTTCCAGTCTGGTCCACTTGGGTTGGTCATTTTGGCCTTTGATTTGATTGAAATAGACATTATTAGCGCTTGTCCGCATGATTTCAAAGGTTTACGGCACAAGTTGTCCTTTAGATCATTATCTATCAGAGCTTTTAGCATTGCTCGTTGTATTGGTAGCGTGCAGGGAGCGCATGGGTTCGTGAATGCGAATTTTCTCTAGATCGTAGCCTAAGGTTTGAACCGTCTTCAGGAGCGCCTTAAAGGTTGCTGGGTCAATGGACGGCGTTCGAGCCATGACCCAAACAAAGTCTCGCTTTGTTCGACCAATAATGGTCGTTTGGTAGTCATCGTCGAGATAAACGACGCGGTATTCAGCCTTAACCGGCCAGAAAATTTGCATGCCCCAAATCGCCGGTGACGCGTCTGATACAAACCCTTTCAGATTGCGCTCCCGCAGGGGTCCATCGGAACTGCCTTCTCGGTAAGAATAAGTGGTTTCGACGACGCCGCCTGGGGCTTGTTTGTACGTTTCAAGCGGCGCGACCGCTTTGCGATCGAACGGGGTCTCAATATCGGCAAGGACGTACCAATCTCCCATGAAACGATCAAGGTTCAAGTCAGCCACTGCTTTCATAGGTAGTCTCGGTTGAGCGCTGCAGCCATACAGCAGAAGAAGCAAGAGACCAATTCCAACTGGGGCGAATTTGGACGCCGAAGATGACGCTCTGAGCGTTGGCTCAGCATCAGCATCGACATGCCCAAGGCGGCAGCTCACCTGAGGAATTCGGCTCTAGCGGTTGGGTCCGCCTTAAATTGGCCGCCCAAGGCGGTGGTTTCGGTTTGTGAGCTTGTGTCCATGACGCCTCTCGATTTCACGCAGTAATGCGTGGCTTTGATTCGGACTGCAACACTATCGGTGCCGAGCAAAGTTTGTAAGGCCACAAGGATCTGTTGGGTCAATCGCTCTTGAACTTGTGGTCTTTGAGCGAAAAAGCGCACGATACGATTGATTTTAGACAAACCAATAATCTTTTCGTTGGGGATGTAGGCAACATCGGCAACCCCGTCAATGGTCACAAAGTGGTGTTCACAGGTGCTGGTGAGGTTGATCTCGGAAATTTTGACCATTTCCTCAACGCCCATCTTATTCTCAATGACAGAGATCTTTGGGAAGTGACTGTAATCCAGTCCGGAAAAAATTTCGTCGATATACATTTTTGCAATGCGGTGAGGTGTCTCTGTTAGGCTGTCATCAGACAGATCGAGGCCCAAGGTCGTAACAACATCGCGCATTGCAGCTTTGATTCGGAGGTACTTTTCATCTCGGGTCAGGCCGGTTTCAAGCATCGGCGTCTCAAGTCCTTTGAGCACTAAAGCATTCTTCACCGCGGCAGCTTCGGCGCTGATTGCAGTTTTTCGGGTTATTGATGAGGCGGCAAGTGACGTCATGTCTAGGTCCTATTCGTGACAAGTAGAGAAAAATACGAGGCTTTGATCAAATCAGATCAATTACAGTTTGTCAGGAATTCGCCCATAACTGGTCTCTTTGCTCGAATTAATCGTTGAATAAAGGGTTGGCCGCCTCTAGGGGTGGGTCGGTATGGCGGGTCCTTAGAGTCCACTGGTTAAGATCAGGTAAGAGGATAAGACAGCGATGGAATTTAAAAAGATAAGCCTCGATGGTTTGACTCAGCGGTCACAAAAAGAGTCAGTCAATCTGCTGATCCAAAGTCAGGACCCTGAGATTTATTTGGCCGAGGCTGAGGTGGGTGGGGTGCGTTACGGCGTAACAGCGGGACGTGGACAACGACTGATGACCCGAAGTCTGGGTGCGATGAAGCGCGAGCTTACCGAGGTGCGGTATATTGCTGCGACCTTGAGGCATCGAAGTAGTTTTGATGAAATGATTGGCAATCCGGCGGCGAGCAGCGATCTGGCCTTTGAGATGCCGATCAATTTGTAGGTTCAGGTCCGCCTAAAATGGGTTCGTCCGGGCGGGTATTCAAATTGCTTGATGATGAATTTGCTAATGTCGAACAGGGCCTCAGTATATGGGCATTTGGTTGTCAAAGGGTTCAGTGCGCAGTGCGCACGCCGTAAGACCGCGCGGTAGTGTTGGGGGCGAGCTTGCGATCGTTTTTTTGTGATCGCTTGGTGTTTTAAAAAAGGATCGATCTTATGCCGCTTCAGACCCAGCTTATTGGACAGCGCACCTTGCCCAGAATCCACGTGGTTGAAAGTCGTTGGACCATGGCTTACGCCGCCGGGTTGCAAGATGACAATCTGAAGCTGCTCGATACCACCCAAGCAAGCATTGCCGTTCACCCGCTCTTTCCGGTTTGTCTGGAATGGCCGAGTGTTCTGGATAGCCGAGCGCTCCCCGGACAGGATTGCTTAACCAATGAAGAGCTTGCCCGAGGGGTTCATGCAACCCACGATTTGCATCTATTAAAGCGGCTTGTGCCCGGCCAGGCCTATCAAACCACTGCCACCGTGGTTGATCTTCAGTCCGGTCGACAGGGCGCGCGGGTTTGTCTACAACTTGACACCCTTGATGAGGCCGATGAACTGGTGGCTAGAACGTGGCAAACCAATGTCAGTCGAGGCGTGGCTATTGAAGGCCCATTGGTGACGCCGATTGCTCAAGCGCCAGCCTGGCCCCAAGCACCTCAGTCGAAGGCCGTGGCGGTTGCGGCGGCGCGGATCCCAATCTCGGTTTCAGCAGGGCTCGGCAACGTCTATACCGAGACCGCAAGAATCTACAATCCGATTCACTCCGATCGTGCTTTTGCGCTGGCCGCTGGATTGCCGGATATTATTTTGCATGGCACGGCATCGCTTGCGCTAGCAGTCAGCGCCTTGGTCAACCGCCTGCTCGGTGGCGCGGCCGATCAAGTGACCCGGTTGGGTGGGCGCTTTGCCAGTATGGTTTTGATGCCCCAAGAATTGACGTTGCAGATAACGGCGCAAGGTGCAGGTTGGGTGTTGTTCGAGCTGCTCAATGAGGGTCAAGCGCCCGTGATTAAAGAGGGGTTTATGGTTTGGTCACAAGACTCGGCGGCAATAATTTAATGACGGCTACAACGATGATACGAGGCAAAATATAATGCGAACGCTTCACTGGTTTAGAAACGATCTTCGGTTGCAGGATAATCCCGCGTTGCTCGCGGCCTGTCAGCAAGGCGCCGTGCTGCCGGTTTTTATATTGGACACCGATGAGCCCGCGCGCTCGGCGCTGGGCGGTGCCTCCCGCGCTTGGCTGCACCGATCTTTAACGGCGCTGAATGCAAGTCTCAATAACAACCTGGTGATGCTGAAGGGCTCTGCTCAAACCCTCATTCCCGATTTGTGCGCGCGCTACCAGATTGAGGCCGTGACCTGGAATCGAGGCTACGAGCCTTGGACCATTCAGCGCGACTCGGGTTTGAAAACAGCACTGAAAGCCAGGGGCCTGGCTGTTACCAGTTTCAATGGCGCGCTCTTGTTTGAGCCCTGGGACACGGTTAAGAAAGATGGCTTCCCCTATCGGGTGTACACGCCGTTTTATAAGCATTGCATGGCGAATCTATCGCCGCGCATCCCGGGCGTGCTCAACGCCACTCGGATTCGGGTGGTGCCGCATGCGGAACAAGCTGGACTCGAGTCGCTCGCGTTGCGCCCGCCGGTAACTTGGGATGACGCGATGTTGACCGACTGGACGCCGGGTGAGCAGGGCGCGCAGCGTCGGTTACAGCATTTTTTGGCAACCGGAATGGGTGATTACCGAGAAGGTCGAGATTTTCCAGCCAAGCGTTCGGTTTCTGGTTTATCTGCGCATCTCCATTTCGGTGAGATTTCGCCGCATCAAGTTTTAGCAAGCGCCCGCGCCGAGTCACCCTCGGATGATAACCAGGCGCATTTTATTAAAGAGCTGGTTTGGCGAGAGTTTTCTTACAACCTGTTGTATCACTTTCCCACGCTGCAAGAGAAGAACCTGCAAGCGAAATTCGATCATTTCCCCTGGGAGGCGAACGAGGCCCTATTGAAAGCATGGCAGACAGGACAAACAGGCTATCCGATTGTGGATGCCGGGATGCGCGAGTTATGGCAAACCGGTAGCATGCACAATCGGGTTCGAATGATTGTGGCCTCGTTCTTAGTTAAAAATCTGAGGCTGCATTGGCACCATGGTGAACGGTGGTTTTGGGATTGCTTGGTGGATGCGGACCTTGCCAGCAACAGCGCCAGCTGGCAATGGTGCGCCGGTAGCGGCGCGGATGCAGCGCCCTATTTTCGGATTTTCAATCCCACGACCCAAGGCCAACGGTTTGACCCTGACGGTGAGTACACGCGACGTTATGTGCCGGAGCTATTGGGCTTGCCGAATCAATATTTGTATGAGCCTTGGGCTTGCCCGGTTGAGATCAGTCGCGCCGCCGGCATTGTCATGGGCAAAGATTATCCAGCGCCCATCGTTGAGGTGAAGGCCTCCAGAGAGGCTGCGCTTTTGGCGTTTAGTGAAATGAAACGTCGCGCCGCAGGGTAGGTGAAAGCGATGCCAGACTGGCAAGACCGAACAGTTTGGGTGCCGGTCCTGACCTATCTGGGCCTGTTGCCTTTTGCCGGTTGTATCGTCGCAGACCAGGTGTTTCAGGCGCCCTTGGCGAGCCTCATTTTTCGAGCGTATGGTCTGGCTATCGCGGCGTTTTTGTTGGGTAGCTGGTGGGGGATTGTGCTAACCCGCACGGCGCCAAGGCGAATGCCGTGGTTTGAGATTGGCTTGAGTAATGCCCTGGTGATACTGGCCGTGATGATTTTTCTAATGCCGCTAGCCTGGGCGCTGCTCGCCCAGGGTGGGTTGTTTGTCGTTCTCCTGGCGGTTGAACGTTGGCGCCCCGTGTTTCGGTCGGCGCCAAGCTACTATCAAACGATGCGCCGCCGCGTGACCGCGCTGGTCGCGCTGCTGCATGGTTTAATGGCGGTTCTTAAAATGAGTGCGCCCGGTTAGGTTACCCCCACATGTTGGTGCCACCACAAACCGTCATGGCTTGGCCCGTGATCCAACTCGAGGCATCCGAGCCCAAGAAGACCGCAATGCCTTTGAAGTCATCTGCCTCGCCCAATCGGCGTAGGGGCGTGACTTCATTGGCGCGCTGTTCAGCTTCAGGGTTGTCCCAAAGGGCTTTGGCAAAATCGGTTTTGACGAGTCCGGGGCAGATGGCATTCACCCGTATGCCATGGGGCCCAAGTTCCATCGCAAGGTTACGAACTAGGGCGATGTCGGCAAGTTTCGAGATGTTATAGGTCCCCAAAACCTCTGAAGGACCAAAAGCGCCGGTGCTTGCGGTGATCGCAATGGAGCCGCATTTTTTCTCGATCATATCGGGGGCAACCATTTTGGCGAGCCACAAATTCGAGCGCACGTTGCTTTCCATAATCTTGTTGTAGGCGTCATCGGGAATTTCAAGGATTGATCCGTAGTACGGATTAACGCCCGCATTGCCGATCAGAAAATCGATGGGCCCCAATTGCCGATGGGTTTCATCTACTAGATTTTGCAGTTGATCCTTGTAGCCAATGTTGCAGGCCACGGCGATCGCCGATCCCCCGCCGCATTTTTCATTAATTTCAGCGGCGGTTTCGTCGCACTGGTCTTGCTTGCGACTGGATATCACGACTTTCGCGCCGTGCTCCGCAAGGCCCTCTGCCATGGCTTTACCCATGCCTTTAGAGGCGCCCGTTATCAGGGCAACTTTTCCAGAAAGATCAAACAAGGTTGTATCGACCACGGTGGCTCCTTGGGGTTATTCATTGAGTTAAGACGGCACTATAACTGAATCAATCTGGTTTGAGCCAGTGCTTGCGGGTTGCCCAAGAAGCCGTTACGTTTGAGGTGGGCTTGCGCGGTTTGTTACCAAAAGCGAGGGCTAGGGTGTTTTAGGTAAGTGGCGTTAAACAAGAGTTGCACACAAAGGCTTGTGCGCGACTGTTGGCGGCGAATTCACTGCAACGGAAAATGTTGTACTCATTATTAACAATAAAAAAGGGGCTTAACATGGCTTGGGATTTTGAAACGGATGCGGAATATCAGGTGTTACTGGATTGGACGGCGGACTTTGTTGAAAAGAAGGTGGCGCCGCTCGATATGGTTTTGGGTTCGGCAATGCAATACCAAGACCCGGATTTTATTCGCTTGGTGCGCCCGCTGCAGCAGGAGGTCAAAGACATGGGGCTTTGGGCTTGTCATTTGGGGCCTGATTTGGGTGGACTTGGCTTTGGCCAATTAAAATTGGCGCTGCTGAATGAAATTCTGGGTCAATCCCGGTTTGCGTCGGTCGTGTTTGGTTGCCAGGCGCCGGATACCGGCAACGCCGAAATTCTGGCCCACTATGGCAGCGATGAGATCAAAGCCAAGTATTTACAGCCCTTGTTGAACGGTGAGTTGGCGTCGAGCTATTCGATGAGCGAACCCCAAGGGGGCGCGGATCCCACCCAGTTCCGATGTATGGCGGTTGAGGATGGCGATGATTTTGTCATCAATGGCGAGAAGTGGTTTTCGTCTAATGCGCGGTTTGCGAGCTTTTTAATTGTCATGGTGGTCACCGATCCAGAAGCGTCCGCCCATGGCCGGGCCAGTATGATTGTGGTGCCCACCGATACGCCGGGCGTTGAGATTATCCGTAATGTTGGTGTGGGGGATGAGCCGCCCGGACACGGCACCCATGCCTATGTTCGATATACCGATGTGCGGGTACCAAAGCAGAACCTGCTGGGCCCAAGGGGCCAAGGTTTCGCCGTGGCGCAAACTCGACTGGGTGGTGGACGGGTGCACCATGCCATGCGTACGGTGGGGCAAATCAAACGGGCCTTTGACATGATGTGTCAGCGCGCCTTGTCGCGGACAACCAAGGGAGAAATGCTGGCCGACAAGCAGATGGTGCAAGAAAAGATTGCCGACTCTTGGATCGAGATGGAAGCCTTTCGGCTTTTGGTGCTCCGCACGGCCTGGCGAATCGATCAGTTCAACGATTACGTGAAAGTTCGAAAGGATATTGCGGCGATTAAGGCGATGATGCCCAAGGTCTATCATGACGTCGTGTCGCGGTGCATTCAGGTCCACGGCGCGCTGGGGGTGTCGAACGAGCTCCCCTTATCCGGCATGTTGTTGAGCTCTTACGTGATGGGCATTGCCGATGGTCCGACCGAAGTGCACAAGATTACGATTGCGCGCCAAGTGCTCAGAGACTACGAAAGCTCGGAGGCGTTATTCCCCGATTATACTTTGCCGAATCGGCGCGCGGCGGCCCTTGATTTGCTCGGCCATGAAATCGAACGAGAAGTTGAGGCCTGGTAGGGAAACCCCAGCGCAGAGCAGATAGATCCGCACGTTGCGGTGATTAACGGTGCGGCCAGCGTAATCTGGCCGATGCCCATAAGGATGGATACGTGGAACGAACAAAGCCAGAAAGTGTGGGAATGAGCAGCGAACGATTGACGCAGGTGTCGGCTTGGCTAAAAGCCCAGGTTAGCTCGGAGCGGCTTGCTGGCGCGAGTTTGGCCATTGCTCGGCGAGGCCAGATTGTCTACCAGCAGACCGCTGGAGTTTCAGACCAAGGCACAGGGCAAGCCTTTGCGGACGATACCATTGTCCGAATATTTTCAATGACCAAACCGATCACGACGGTGGCCGCGATGATGCTGTACGAACGGGGTTGTTTTCAATTGGATCACCCGGTGGCCCGTTACATCCCGGCGTTCGAGCAGACCCAGGTTTGGCTGGGCGGCGATCTTACCAAGACCGAACCGCAAACAACCCGTATGACGGTGCGCCAGCTGATGACCCACACGTCGGGGCTGACTTACGGCTTTATGAATCAGAATGTGGTTGATGCGGATTATCGCACTCGAGGCCTGGATCAAAATAAAGAAACTCTGTTGGCCGACTGGGTGGATGAATTGGCCGAAGTGCCGCTGATCTGTCAGCCAGGCACCGAGTGGCATTACAGCGTTTCAACGGATGTTTTAGGCCGGTTGGTGGAGATCTGGTCTGGGCAGTCTTTGGCGGAATTTTTTGAGCAAGAAATCTTTGGCCCACTGGGCATGCAAGATACCGGGTTTGCTGTGCCAGAGGATCAAGCCCACCGGTTTTCATCATTATATCGCCCTGCATCTGGTGCGGTGATGGGGGCCGCGTCACCGCCTGTTGATCCGTTAAAAGATCGTGATCCTGGCTTGTTGTTGCTGGATGCGGTGGCAACCAGCCCGTACTTGCGATCGCCTCGATTTTACTCCGGCGGAGGCGGTTTGGTTTCGACAATGGGTGATTACTGCCGATTCTGTCAGATGCTCATGGATGGCGGCATCTTGGGTCAAACGCGTCTGTTGTCACCCAAAACGATTGAGTATATGCGGCTGAATCAATTGCCGAACGGGGCTGACCTCGCTGCGATGGGCCAGGCGGTTTGGAGTGAAACCAATTACGAGGGGATTGGCTTCGGCATTGGCTGGGCCGTGGTGATCGATCCGGTCAAAGCCAATATTGTGGCCTCGGTTGGCGAGCATCACTGGGGCGGTGCGGCCAGCACGTTTTTCTGGCTGGACCCCAAAGAAGAACTCTTTGTGGTATTTTTGACGCAATTGCTGCCGTCATCGACCTACCCGCTGCGGCGGGAGCTTCGGGCTCAGGTTTATCAAGCGTTGCTTGAGTAAACGAGGTCTTTTTGGGGTTGGAGATCCCAGCATGCGTCCCGGTTAGGCCGGCTTTTAAATCAACACAATGACTCGGCGTCAGTTAATGGGTGCTTGGTCGCAGGTTTTTCGATGATCTTTACTAAATCTTTATCGAATCTTAATATCGCTTCGGCATGATGCTGCTCGATCGAGACACCGCCCCCCCCGGGCTGTCTCGTGAGATTGAAGGACAACGATTTTTCCTTCGGGTCGGCAGAATCATGGATGATTCTGCCGGCCCTTCTTTTTTGCAAACGCCTATCTTCCTGGCAACTGCCAGACCCCGTTCATTTTTGACCATCTCTAACCTAGTCTGGCATCGCCAAGTTTGTGACAGCGCTTTTGTTGGTTCTTCGCCTGTACTCGCAGCCTGCAGATGAACCACGCCTTGAGCTTATGGGTTTAAGCCGATAAGCGCTGGGTTGTTGGGCCAAGCGCTGCTTGCGGCTAGACATTTAATTGCAAATAACCCTTGCTACGCGTTAAAAGCGGCGGTTAGATAACCGTTCAAGAAACAGTCTCACACAAGGTGGCGTTCATGATGAGTGGTCCTTTAAGTGGTGGCGATCGTTTGCCGAGCCTCACGGTCACGACAATTGATCACGGCGAGCAGCAGTGGCCTGAATGTTTTGAGCAACCGCTCAACCTAGTACTCTTTTATCGCGGGCACTGGTGACCTTTTTGTCGCCGGCTGTTAGTCGGCTATGAAGCGCGCCGTGATGCGTTCTTAGAAGCAGGGGTTGGGTTGTTTGCAGGTTCGGTCGATGCGCTGGCAGACAGTACAAAGGTTGCAGAGGATTTGTCCTTTCCGTTGGCGCACGGCATTACTCGTGCAGATGCAGCGGCCTTAGGCGCCTGGTGGGATGAACAGCGCGGGTTTATTCAGCCCACGGAGCTACTGGTCACGCAATCCGGCAAGGTCATGTTCTCGACCTACAGCAATTCGCCGGTGGGCCGGATGGATCCAAGCGAGGTCTTAACCCTGATTCAATACTTGAATGCGCAGCGGGCCAAGAGGTAACGCTTAGAAGGTTGACCCCGTAACGCATTGCGTCTCTGCCAGAAGCAATCGACGTGATTTGGCGGTTAATTAGCGGGCCGTGGTCCTTGGCTTAGCGAATACGGTGCACAAGAAACGAAAGAACCCGGTCGCATCAGCCCAGGCTGAACCGGCGATCGGTCAGGTCCTGCGCCCACAGGCTTTCCGATGAGCGAGTCGTGTTTCATTCAAAGATGACATCCGGTCATTCGCAACGTGGCACTTTATAACAGCAGCTTAAGAGAGAAGTTGGTCAACGATTGACCCACGCAATTTTTTAACGCGTGGGTACCTTACAAGAAGATAGAATCCCTCTATTAGGTTCAGGCCACTTCTTGGCGTGCTTCCCAAAGATCGTACTCTACTTGCATCCGGGCCCACATCTCGGCGCGCGTACAAAGAACCAGCTCGAGAGCAATAGCAAACGTGGGTGAAATACCTCGATTGCTGTTGACGATCTTGTTGATCTTTCGAGGAGAGCATCCGCAAAGTTTTGCTAGATCCGTTTGGTTGAGTTCCATCTCGACGGTATAAACTTCGGCCAGCACTTTTTCGGGGTGTAGCGGTAGCCGGTTGTAAGCCATATTGATCGTCCTGGGGTTGCTAGATCTTCTCTTTGCGATTTTGATGCAAATCGCTCAGAAATTCGCTAGCAAAAAGCGACGGCGCCTCCTCTTTAAGCCAGGCATCTCCGACGGTTGAATTAAGAATCTTATCCATATACGGCGTCATTAATTCAAAAAGCGCTGCAACTTCGTCCAGCCCGGCAAAACGTGTATCGGCTTTGACTTGCGTACACACCGCCTCTAGCAGCGCTAAGAAGGTATTAATATAAACGCAGTATCTTTATTTTTCGACATCATCAAGTAATTCGTCATTTAGGCTCTTAAGTTAGATCGCGGCCAACACTGAATTCAGCATAAGAGGTTGCCACACCTGGATATACAACGCATTTGTATTATGGTTGGACTGCGCTCGCCGAACGTCAGCAGATTGACTTGTCTCGATTGAATTAATTTTAATCTGTAACGATAAGTAATAAAGCGTCGCAATAACCGCCGCGCCAATGATCTCTGAAATAGCACCTAAAGCATCCCAGTTCATATATTCACCTTAAGCAATATGTGCGTTACGCCTAATCAAAGTAATTACCATGACAAACATCGGGAAATGGAATTCAGGTGCACGCGACTAGGGGCCCGGGGGAATAACATGAGCATGGCCCCGCTTGATTCATTACTTAAAGGGCGGCCAGAGGTGGAATCGAGCTGCCGACACGAGGATAGATAAAGCGAAAGTCAGGCTGCCAATTTTGACACTCAGATGACTGGACGAACATCCGCATTAAAATGACGGTCCTCTTGCCTTCGAGTCGCCAATTCAACCAGAATTTCGTCATGTCGCCCTGGCGTTAATTGGTACCCGGTATAAAACAACACTGACCGGAAACCCATCCCAGCGATAATTGGGTGAGTTAGCGAATTAACGATGCAAGTATCTTCATCAGTGACGTCTCTTAGGCGAGGTTTATGTGATAACCTACGGCAAGTTTGATTGTGTAATGGTGATAGTACAGTTGGGCTTACTTTTTTTCACCAAAGGTAGATAGAGTTATGAGTAAAGGTACGGTTAAGTGGTTTAATGCAGACAAAGGTTTCGGTTTTATTACGCCAGAAGATGGCAGCAAAGATTTGTTTGTTCATCATTCAGAAATTCAAGCAGGTGGCGGCTTCGCAACATTGAATGACGGCCAAGCGGTTGAATTCGAAGTTGGTGAAGGCCAGAAAGGTCCTTGTGCTAATAAAGTTGTTGCCGTTTAAATTGTAAAACAGAATTAGGGAAGTCGGTTGCGCTAAGCGCGACCGCTTGCTTAAGTGTTGCGCAGTTCAATCTTGGGCTTTGACGGCGCGCTGTAGGCGCTCGCAGAAATTCCCTATATTCGCTGGTTTTGGTGCGCTCTTTAAAGTACTGCGGCCCGGTGAATAGATAGCGACGAATCCTGTTCTCGTTTGCCGACGACAGGATAGATCGTATTTGCGCTTCAGGTTGGCCTCAAAAAGATTCTGGCGTTTTGCGTCCGAATCTTTTTGCGTGGGCGAAGAGAAAGAATAGCGTTCGTTCGAGGGTCTACTTGGGATAGGGCTTATTAAGTCTGCGAATATCGTTGGACAGGATAACCGGTGGATGATGGGTTTCGTCTTTCTTTTCATTCGCTCGTAGCAGGAAGGTGTCGTCAGGAAAATTCTGTAGTCGGCACCCATCTGGCCTGTTTTGATCCTCAGACGACTGGACGAACATCCTCATCAAAATGACGATCCGCTTGCCTTCGAGCCGCCAATTCAACCAGAATTTCGGCATGTCGTGCCGGCGTTAATTTGTACCCGGTATAAAACAACACGGACAGGAAACCCAGTCCAGCGATAATCGGGCCATAAAATATCCCCATGTTTAACAACGTATCCGGCGCGACGTCAGCCGCGGTTCTTATTTCTGGTCCGACCGGCCAGTCTATGAACTCCAAGGCCCAACCCGCTATGACCGCACCGAAGCCACTGGTCGCTTTCGCTGAAAATGCAACCGCAGCAAAAAAAGCACCTTCCTGACGGCGCCCGGTTTGATATTCATGCTCATCACAGACGTCCGCCATCATAGAGCCATAACCAACATTTGCCTGAGCCGTGGAAAACCCCTGAATGACCTTTAGCGTAACTAGAAGTGGCATTAACAAACCATCACCATTTTCGGGAAACCAGTCCAGCAATCTCAGCACCACCGGTAGCGTCTGGAAAAAAGCCCAGCACAAGCCGCCAAAGATGAGGCAGGCTTTCTTGCCAAATCTGGAGAACAGTCTGACCGAGGCAAAAGTACCCAGTGCATTACCAATCGCATAAGCGACCAAGACCGGGATAATAATTTTTTCGTCTAATTCCCAGAAATAAGTGAACATATAGATGTCCAGCGTTCCGGTGACGCCGACCATAACGTAGACCACCAGCACCCCAGTAAATAAGAACCGAAAATTCTTGCTCTTTGTTACATCCTTGAAGTCGCTGATCAGCCGGTAAAAAACAGTGGCGATCGAAACCTTCGGTTGAGGTTTAACTTTGAGAAGAAAGGGGATAACGCCACGGGTACCCCAGGCACTCCAAAATATCGAGATGGCCATTGCGGCGGCGACACACAGCGCCCATGGCACGTAGGCATCTGGTACGAAACGACCCTCGGCATCATCGGTTCTAAAAAAAGGCGAAAAAACCAGAAAGAATAATATCAAGGCAAAAAGCGCACCGATATTAGCGAAAAACTGCCGGTAGGCCACCAGTGCAGTCCTGTCTTCAATGTCTTCTGTAATCTCAGCACCCAGAGCAATATGCGGGACGTGATAGAGGGACATCATCGTTCTTGCCAGGTTCGTAAAGACGGCCAACCAGGTAAACAAAGCCCACTCAGAGGTCACCAAGGGAAAGAACAACAAAAAGAAACACGCCGATAGCGGCAGGAAAGAGGCATACATAAACGGGTGCCTTCTGCCCAGCTTAGATTGCCAGTGATCTGATAGCGAACCCGCGAAAATATCCGAAAACGCATCAACAATGACGGCGAGGCCTATGGCTGAAGCGGCCAGACCAGGGCTCAGCCCTAGGATCTGACTGTAGTAAAAGAGCAGAAAGAAACTCAGCCCGGTACCAAACATACCTTCGCCTGCCTGACCAATTCCATAAGCAAGCTTTGTATTAAAAGTGACTTTGCCGTTGATCATATCCTTACCCTTTCAATCCGAGTTTGCACCCAGGTGACCCGCCTCTCAGGAACCGGCGACTGATATAAACTGCTGTAGTCAAACAGCAACCCCTGACACCCATTTAAGTCGCCACACACCCAACAACTATGCAACAACAGGCACAAATTATCATTGCGCTTCTTCACCACCGAGTGAAACGGGTCCCAGTTAACGACCCGGCTATCCAGCTACGGCGGCGAAAATCACCCTCCCCCAACCTTCAGAATGCCCAACCAGGGCAAATGGCTTGCCAGTTCAGCCATGAGTTTCACTTTATGCACCGCATTATCTTTGCTTATGCGCTCGTCTCCTGAATAAAGCGTGCGGTTTAATGAATGTCGGACATTGACCGGTAAGCGGCTTTGATTGCCGCAAGGTTAAAGCCTTCGGTTTGCGCGGCTGTGATTAAAATGCGCTCGCGTTTCATGATCCGAGCGGCCTCCGCCAAAAGATCATCAATGGCCGCGGCGGGCACAACCACCGCGCCATGTAGGTCCGCATGAATCAGGTCCTGCTCACAAACTTCCAGGCCGTGGACCGTGACCGGGCAACCCCAATCAACCACATGCACGAACGCGTGGGATGGATTCACCATGCCCGCCAACATTTGAAACTTGGGCTGGGCATCGGGCAAATCGCGAATGCTGCCATTGGTCACCACCCCTAAACAGCCGAGGCCGTAGTGGACGTTGGTGTTGACCTCGCCCCAGAGCGCGCCGAACCCAGGCGTCGAGTCTAAGTCCTCAACCACAACGATGCTGGGTGTCGGACCCCCTTCGGCGATGTATTGGTAGTAGCCGAGGCTATCGACTTGGGTCGCAGGCGGATGTTGCGCGCGAATTCTGGCGGTTCTTGCGTAGCCCACGATAGGCGGTAACGACGGCTGACCACAGACAAAGGGTTTAATGTTAAAGCCGCGGCCGCGCCGGGAGGGGTCAACAACTTCCAAGGCGTTACAAACGGTTGGGGTATCAAGTTGCAAAAGTGCTTCGTGTTGTTGTGTGTTCATCGGGCCTCCGCCTTAGTTCATTTCCATACCGCCAGCAACAGTGAGCGCGATGCCGGTGACGTTATGGGCGCGGGCCAAATACAGCACCGCATCAGCCATATCCTCTGCAGTCTGGGCGACGCCCATCGGAATCAGTTGCTGGGTTTGGGTCTCAAAATCAACTGGGGTGTCGTTGGTTGCATTGTTCTTGGGGATTAAATGATCCAGCCACATCGCGGTACCCACGATGCCGGGGCAGATTGCATTCACCCGAATGTTGTCCTGAGCCAGCTCCTGAGCCAGAGATTGAGTGATGCCGATTGCCGCAAATTTGGAGCCACAGTAGGCGGCCATGTTCGACACGCCTTTTTTACCCGCAATCGACGCCGTGTTGACGATGCTGGCATTGTCGGCAACCAAAAGATGCGGAATGGCCGCCTTTGACATCAGAAAAATGCCCTTGGTGTTCACCGCGAAAATGCGATCCCAGGCCGCTTCGCTGAACGCTGTAATCGGGCCGGAATCAACAATGCCGGCATTGTTGACCAGCAAATTGAGCTGCCCAAAGGTTTCGATGGTTTTCTGAACAGCCTGCTCACAGGCTTCGGCATTGGTGACATCGACCGTGCACACCGCGTAAGGCGGCGCGTTATCGGTTGAGGGGTTGGCGGCTTGCAGGGCTTGCGCAATGTCGGCGGATTGTCCGAGTTGGTAGTTCCAGGCTTGATCCGTCCCAAGATCGGCGGCCATAACGCGATAGCCGGCGGCAATTAAGCTTTGGGTGATGGCCAGGCCAATGCCTCGTGCCGCGCCGGTCACGAGTGCAACGGGAGACGTCACGATGGCGCACCAAAAAAGTCGCGTCTTAAGGTTTCGCAGACCCAATCCATTAACGCCATACCATCATCTATAACCGTCGCCATCTGAAGCAACACATGCGGTTGCCCTGGCCACTCTTTGTGAAGGACCGAATTCCCTGCATCCTCAAGCCGCTTTGCATAGGCGTTGCCCTCATCTCGCAGCGGGTCGAGCTCACAGGTCGCGACCATTGCTGGGGCTAGGCCTGTTAAATCTTCTGCAACAATAGGCGAGAGTCGCCAATTGTTGGCGGCGGCTTCTGCATTCTGGTTTCGAGTGGTTTCTGTTATGAAAAATTGCATGGTTTCGAGGGTTAATACTGGGCCAGCTGCATTTTCCGAAATCGATGGGTAAGCAAAGGTTTGCTGACCCGCAAGGTATGATCGGGTATCCGTGACGGGGTACATTAATACTTGTCGGGCCAATGGAATGCCCTCATCTCGCGCGTGGATAGCGAGGAAGGCAGCGATGCCGCCGCCGGCTGAATCGCCTGCGACGGCAATGCGCGATGTATCAATCTTAAAGTCTTGCCCTTGATGATACACATGCCGCAGAACCGCCAAACAGTCGTCATGTCCAGCAGGGAACGGGTGCTCCGGCGCAAGCCGGTAGTGGGTGCTGATAACCGTGCAGCCAATCTTGGCAGCAAGGAATCGACATTCTTTATCGTGAGTGTCCAGATCCCCGATGACCCAACCGCCACCATGGAAATAAAGTACACAGGGTTGGTTTGGCTCGGTTGTGGATTGATAGATTCTGATGGGGATAGCAATTGTTTCGTTGTGTATCGTGTCGTTTTTGACCCGCGCGAGGTCAGGGCCTACGCCGAAAACGCTGGCCATGGCCAGATAGCCGGCTCGAGATGTCTCTGGCGCCAAAGGCGGAACGGGCGCCTCTGGGTCAACGCCCGCGGCAAGTTGTGCTAAGAAAGCGGCAGTTTGGGGGTTAATGGCCATAAGGGCTGATCCGGATGTTTGACCTTGCAGCATCGCTCAGGCCTTGCCGCAGGTCAATCAGGCTTTGTCTGATGGGCGCCACGTCCTTGCGGTGCCAGCGCTGAGGATCATGAGGTCCTCAACGTATTTGGCGCGCAGTGATTGTTCTATCGCCGATGTTTAAGAAATTGCTCGTTGACGCAGTTTTCCAAACGCCCATCTCGCAGGTAACGGGCGGCGGTTCTGGCGGCGAAACCCCTGATGTCGTGCAGGCTCTGCGGGGTGAAAAATGCGGAGTGTGGGGTCAGGATTAGACGATGGCGCAACCACGCCTCGCCATCGTGCCAGGCTTTAATCAATTTCCGGTCCAGATTCGCCGGCTCCTCTGGCAACACATCAAGGCCTGTAGCCAGCACGATGTCCGCCTTTAACGCGTCATACAGGGCATCGATATCAATCACCGGGCCGCGTGCGGTATTAATGATGATGATGCCTTTTTTCGCGCTAGCCAGAACCTCGGCGTTGATCAAATTGCGCGTTTCATCATTCAGGGGTATGTGCAGGGTCACAATATCGCACTGGCTGAAGAGCTCTTGCAGGCTATCCGCTCGACGAATACCCAGCGTCAGATCAGATCCGTTGGGCTTGTAGGGGTCATAAAACACCACGTCCATATCAAAGGCTTTGGCCCGGAGCGCGGCGGCCCCACCAATCCGTCCGAGGCCGACAACCCCGAAGGTGCAGTCAGCGAGGCGCTGACCAAAGGGGTTGAGTGCCGGTCGCCAGTTACCCAGGGGGTCTTCCCGCAGGGACTGATCGTGAAAGGCAATACTTTTGGTGAGGGTTAGCATCAAGGCCATCGCATGGTCTGCGACTTCCCGAGTGCCATAGTTGGGGTTGTTGCACACGGCAATACCGAGTTCACCCCAGGCTTGCAAATCGATTTCATCATAGCCAACCGCGGCTTTTGCGTAGATGCGGCACTTGTCTAGGAGCGGCAGATACTGCAAAGGCGGCGACGCACCAACAATGCCGTCGCAGTTGCGCCACTGCGCCTCGGTTACGTCCTCAAATCGCGAAACGAATTCTGCTTGGATGCCGTCGCCCAACCCCCAGAGCTCTGGTGCGTAATCATCCTCCCACCGCGTTTGTGGCCAAAGTACTCGAATCATGTCTTCTCCTGTTAAAAAAAGAATCGTTCGCCGTCGCCCTGGTTCATCGGCAGTTTGGCTCAGTTTGCGTCTTGCGAGAAGAAACGTAAATGCACGTCTTCCGGCGCCCCATTGGGTTGCTATGCTTGAAGCAGCAGGTAACGGCCTGTTCGATATTGAGCCCTTTTACAAAAAGAGGGATCAAAGAACAAATTTGATTCAGCTCAAGTATCATTGGGTCCTTAAAACTATTATTTCAGGAGAGCATCGATGGCGCCAATTCCTCAAGGTGGAACCGTAGCAGTAACAGGCAGTGCCGGATTTATCGGCGGTTGGGTCGTGCACCAACTATTAGATGAAGGCTATCGGGTGCGGGCCTGTGTGCGCGATGCAAACGACGACGAGAAGGTGGGCTTCTTAAAAGCAATGCCAGGTTATGCCTCGGGCCGCCTGTCACTGCATTCTGCAAACTTGGATGAAGCGGGTTGCTTCGATGAGATCTTCAAAGGCTGTCAGGGTGTGGCGCACTTATCCCACGTCAGTAGCTACGATGACATGGACTATGTTAAACGGGTCTGCGACCACGTGATCAATAGCGTCAATCAGTCCGAAACGGTTAATCGGGTGGTGGTGACGTCGAGTATTGCGGCGGTCATGTCTGAATCCGATATACAAGAGCTCGTCCGCCGCCCGGTGTTGTACGAAGACCGCTATCCGGATGAACAAAACCCCAAGCGCCAGGCCAATCGTGGGCAAGGCTATTCAATGGGCAAGGTGCTGGCGGAACGGGCCTTTGCGGATGCCGCCGAGGAAAGCGGCCGTTGGGACGCCATTACCTGCTGCCCGGGCGATAACGTGGGGCCGATCTTGTCGGCGCATCAAAAGAATTTTGGCCCCTGGCAGCATCATATCGAGACCATGCTGCTGGGTCAGTACTCACAAAATGTGATCGGCGCGTATCGCGCTTGGTTTACGGTTGATGTGCGGGATGTTGCCGAAGCGCACATCCGAATCCTTGAAAGCGTCAACGTGCAAAATGGCGAGCGATTCATTGCTTGGTCAACCGAGACTCGCAATGTCGAAGACGTTTGCGCAAGTATTGATCGCCTGCTCCCGGAGCTGGGGTTTGCGGGTGCGGAACTTATCGATCCTTTGCCCGAAAAGGTGCAGGCGAAGGAGGCGCAATTTAGAGCCATTTGGGGCGGTTGCGAGCTGCGCAATGATCGCATCTGTGAAACGCTCGGCATGGCGTTTCGGCCGCTGGATGTTTCCATTCGGGATTGTGTGGAAACGCTGATTTCGGTTGGGGGTGTTGAGCCCGTGCGAAAGCCAGGGTTTTAGCCGAATCGCCTTTTGATCGCGGTGACGGTGGGATTGTTAAAGCGCATCGGCGCTTTAACAAGGCGCGCCTTGAGGTACGGCTTGGTTAGGGGTTCGGCGCCGATTCAGCCCAATCATCGTTGTCAAAAAGGCTGGGTGCATCGACGTGGCCTTCAGCGAAGTTTTGGTGCCGGTGGTCGCGAGCCTGGCTTCAATGGCAGACCACGCCCTGCTATGGGATGCGCTAGGTTGCGCGGTCATGTTCTATTCGATAAGGCGAGAGACCGCTTTTCCGCTTCGACCCAAGGCTAGACCTTGAATGAGAATGTCTTTTAAAGACTGCGGGTTTTAAAAGGGAATGTCGTCATCAAAATCGGGTGGAATTTGGCTGTAGTCGCCGGGTGGTGGTTCTTGTCCGCCGCCGCCGCCGTGGCTCGCACCTAATGAATCAACCTTCCAAGCTTGCAAGCTGGTAAAGCATTTTTCGGGCCGATCGTTACCGGACCAAAGCCGGCCCGACAAGTTGAACTGCGTACTGATCTCATCGCCAATTTGGTATTTGTCCATCAGCGCGCATTTATCTTTGATCAGCTCGAGCGCGATGAAGTTGGGGTAATCACTATTTTCACCCTCGCCGGTGAGTTTGAGAACGAACTCCCGTTTGGTAAAGCCGTTTTGCCCATACTCGGTGGTCTCGCCAATGGAATGAACCAGACCCTGAACTTCAAAACTTTTCGACATCGAATAACCCTTAAAATCAAAATTGTTTAGGGTTGTAGCACCTGACTTTAGGGCCCCCAACCGCATGGATGTTGGAATTTTACACGCAATACTGGGGAATAAAAGTTTGTTCCGCATGGTTGGCTGGCTAAAACCAAAATTAGCGGTGTCAGGCTCAAACACTGCGGCGTATGGCTTGCCCAGAACGCCATAGTCCACACGCTTTGTAGGATGACATTCGGATTGGGCCGTGGGGCGCGGGTGAAGGCTGTGTCAGTGCCTTGGGCATTCCTCAGTCCGGATTAGGTGGCGCGCGGATTAAGAAAGGCCAGTTATGAGCGCGCGCAGGCCATCTGCGGAGGATCTCTTTTGTTGGACTTGCCTTGGCCGTAAACGTTGTTGGCCGACATTGCCCTCTTGATGCGGCAGCAATGTGGCCAAAGCCAGCGTTAAGCCACCTTGGTCAGTGCAGGGGAGTCGTCTACCGCCGCTGTGTTGGCAGCGCCGGCTTCAGCAAACACCAAAACCCCGTCTTCGATCGGCGCCTGCCGGATCATCTTCTTGTCCAGCTTGTAGTCTTGGGTGTTGCGCCATGGGCCTTGTCCTTGCTTCGGGAACAGGTGCATCATGCGGCGCATATAGCCCGCCGAAAAGTCCTGGATCCAGTCGCCCGTTGGCATGCCCGCATCTTCAGCGCGCAGGGTGGGTGTAACCACCGCTTGCTGCTGCCCGGTCATATGGTTGAGCAACCTGCAAACATATTCCGCCGTAAGATCGGCGCGTAACGTCCAGGAGGCGTTGATATAACCAAAGGTATGCGCCATGTTGGGCAGGCCGGAGTACATCATACCTTTATAGGTAAAGGTGTCCGGGAAGTTGACGGCTTGGCCATCCAGATCAAAAGCGATGCCCGACATCACCGTTAAATTGATGCCCGTTGCGGTCACGATGATATCGGCCGTAACCTCGGTGCCGTCTTTCATCACTAGGCCCTCCTCGGTCCAGGTTTCAATGTCACCGGTGACAACTTCGGCGCTGCCTTCATTAATCGATTGGTACAGATCCCCATCCGGGATCAGGCACATCCTTTGATCCCAAGGGTTATAGCTTGGCGTGAAATGCGCCTTAACCATCTCTTCACCCAGATTGGCGGTGGCCATGCCGAGCAGTTGCGCTTTGGTTTTGGCGGGCTGGCTGCGGGTCTGGCGGTAGAAGTAACCGCTGAGCGTCGTGTTTTTCAGCCGGGTAATGGCGTACGCCCACTTCTCGGGCAGCAGCTTGCGCAGGGTGTTGGCAAT
>Ga0209711_10000457_pt1 | contig 41543 bp, 32 predicted proteins | sample ArcticOcean_MG_C_7_FD_187441 | JGI IMG/M metagenome (GOLD analysis project Ga0209711, IMG submission 187441) | Marine microbial communities from western Arctic Ocean - ArcticOcean_MG_CB11_88 (SPAdes) (version 2) | ecosystem: Environmental > Aquatic > Marine > Oceanic | place: Arctic Ocean...
CCTATTATAGATTATTTTGTGGATAATTCTGCTGGACAAAAATCCTATCAAAATAAAGTTATTCATGGTGGTATAATTGAATTAGATGATGACAAAAATGGTTTAATGTATAAAATTAGAATTAGCGAACATATTAAAAATGTTGTTAGAAAAGATTCTACAAATGTAAAACTTGGTTTAGTTGTTTCTTCTGACATAAATAATACAATTAATATTGAGGTTAAAGATTCAGAATACATGTTATTTACTCCTCTTTCTTCTGCAATAAACCCACTAGGCACAGTTCTTATCGGACCAAGTCCAAGTGCAGAAAATTTTGATAAACGAATGAAATTAAATTTATTCTATACTGAAGTTAATAATTAGATATAGTTACTTTATCTGATTTCCAGTTTCTTTTTAAAAGTCCTTTCTTCCAATATTTAATGCACTCTATAAGTATTTCCCTTTTAATTGATGAAAAAACAGAAGATAAGATAAGATCAATAAACTTTGAAAACACAAGAACTAAGTGAAGACTTAAAGCATTTAAATTTTCAAAATGATTTTGAACATAAATATGAGAAGATTTTATAACCTCTAATTTTGTCATTACAGAAATTGATCTGTTTTTTCTTGATGATTCTCCATGAAAATGAATACATTTCCAATTGTTAAATAGAGACACCTTTAGGCTTAAGTCTTTAGCTCTTTTACATAAGTCCATATCTTCATAATACATCCAATAGTTTTCGTTCCATCCATTTAAAATTAAAAAGTCAGACTTTCTCAAGAGAACGAATGATCCAGAAATCCAATCAGGATGCGAAATATCTTCAGTATTTAATTTTTCATATGTTAGACCTCTAAAAATTCTATAAAAAAACCGAAAGAAACCTGTAATGGTCCATGTATTTAAAAATAAACCATAAGCATTTGTATTATTATTCTTTTTATTTAATTGTTTAATTCCAATTAGCCTATGTTCTTTGTTTAAGTTAGAAAATTTAATTAACGAACTAAGAGAATTTTTATCTAAAATAGTATCAGGATTTAAGAACAATAACCATTTTGATTCTGAATGTGTGGCTCCAATATTACAGGCCTTAGCAAATCCTAAATTATTTTTATTTTCAATCCAGTTAATTTGTTTAAATCTGATTTTAAAGTCTTTAAGTCTATTGTCGTTAGAAAAATTATCAACAATAATAATCTGAAGGTTAATTTGATTTTGATTTAAAATGCTTTCTAAACACAATTGAAGTTTGTCCCAAGATTTATAATTTACAATTATAATTGAGAGATCAGTTTTCATTATAATTTCTTTCTTAACCTTGCTACAGGTGCACCAATCATTTCTCTGTATTTTGCCACAGTTCTTCTAGCAATAGGATATCCTTTTCCATTAATTTTTTTAGTAAGCTCATCATCAGTTAGAGGCTTAGATTTGTTCTCACCATTAATGATATTTTGTAATTCTTTTTTAATCTCAATTGTAGAAACCTCAATTCCTTTATCGTTTGTTATTCCCTCTGAAAAAAATGTTTTTATTAATTTAATTCCATAAGGGGTATCAACATATTTACTGTTTGCTACTCTAGAAATAGTAGAAATATCCATTCCGATTTTTTCAGCAATATCTTTCAATATCATTGGTTTTAAGTTGCTTTCGTCACCACTTAAAAAATATTTACTTTGAAATTCCATTATTGTCTTCATGGTAATCAACAACGTCTGATTTCTTTGATTTATAGCATCAATAAACCATTTAGCTGAATCTAGTTTTTGTTTAATAAATGTAACTGCTTGTTTTTTACTCTTAGAAATGTTTTTGTTCTCCTGATATCCAGATAACATGTTTTTATATTCATTAGAAACATAAAGTTCTGGGGCATTTCTCGAATTTAAATTTAATGCTAATTTATTTTCAATAATTTCAATTTTAAAATCGGGTATTATAGTTGAATTAATCTTAGTGGGTTCAGAAAATGCTGATCCTGGTTTAGGATTTAATTTTTCAATTTTTTTTATTGCATCTCTTAATTGATCCTCTGAAATATTAAGTTTTTGAATTATTTTTTGATAATGTTTTTTTACAAATAATTCAAAATGATTTTTCAAAATGTTGACGGCATTATTTACTGGAATAGAATCTTTTTTTCTTTTTAATTGAAGTACTAAACATTCTTGTAAATTTCTTGCACCAACACCCGGAGGATCTAAAAGATGAATTTTATTTAAAATTTTTGTTAAAGAATCTATTTCTGTATAAATTCCCATTGTAAAAGCTAAATCATCAACAATATCCATTAAATCTGTTCTTATATATCCAGATTGATCTACACTCCCAACTAAAAATTCTGCAATTTTAGTGTCATTTTCGTTTAAAGAAAAAGTTGTTAATTGATTTTTTAAATATTGATTGAAACTTATTCCTGAAATAAATGGCATTGATTTTTCTTCATCATCATCGCTGTAATTATTAGTTTTTAATTTATAATCTGGAATATCATCGTCACTTAAGTAATCTTCAACGTTAATTTCGACATCATCGTTTTTATTTTCCTGATCGTAATCAGGTTCATTTTCATAATAATCTTCTTCCTGATCTTTTTCTGATTGTAATGCTGGATTTTCTTCTATTTCTCTTGACAAACGTTCTTCAAGTTCCTGAAGAGGAAGTTCAATTAGCTTCATCAACTGTATTTGTTGAGGAGACAATTTTTGAGAAAGTTTTAATTGTAAAAACTGCTTAAGCATTTATTTTAATAAGTATTAAAAATACAAAAAAACTTAATGTTGAATTAAATATTAAAATTCAGCATTTTTTGGAGTTCTTGGGAAAGGAATAACATCCCTTATGTTAGACATTCCTGTAGCAAATAAAATAAGTCTTTCAAGACCTAGTCCAAACCCGCTGTGTTTTACGGTACCGTATTTTCTTAAATCCAGATACCACCATAATTCTTTTTCATCGATATTAAGTTCTGCAATTCTTTCTTTTAAAACCTCTAATCTTTCTTCTCTTTGAGAACCTCCTACAATTTCACCAATTCCTGGAAATAAAATATCCATTGCTTTAACTGTTTTTCCATCTTCATTCATTCTCATGTAAAAGGCTTTAATTTTAGCGGGATAATCGTATATAATTACAGGTTTTTTAAAGTGTTTTTCTACTAAAAAACGTTCGTGTTCGCTTTGTAGGTCTACTCCCCATTCATTTATAGGATATTTAAATTTTTTCTTCTTATTCGGCTTAGAATTTCTTAGAATATCAAATGCCTCAGTGTAATTTATTCTTTTAAAATCATTATCAACTACAAAGTTTAACCTTTCAATTAAATTTAGTTCATTTCTGTCTTTCAAAGGCTTTGATTTATCTTCACTAACTAACCTTTCGTTCAAAAACATTAAATCTTCTTTGCAATCATCAATGACGTATCTTAAAACTTCTTTTATAAAATCTTCTGCCAGATTCATGTTGTCGTCTAGATCACTAAATGCCATTTCTGGCTCAACCATCCAAAATTCAGCTAAATGTCTTGAGGTGTTTGAATTTTCTGCTCTAAATGTAGGCCCAAAAGTATATACATTTCCAAGTCCCATCGCCATACTTTCAGCCTCTAGTTGTCCCGATACAGTTAGGTTGGTTTCTTTCCCAAAAAAATCTTTAGAAAAATCAATTTTCTTTTCACTATCAATATCAGCATTATTTATGTCAAGAGTTGTTACCTTAAACATTTCTCCCGCACCTTCAGCGTCACTTCCAGTAATAATAGGTGTGTTAACATAAACAAACCCATTTTCTTTAAAATACTTATGAATAGCATAAGATATACTTGATCTTATTCTAAATATTGAACTAAATGTATTTGTTCTAATTCTTAAATGAGCATTTTCTCTTAAAAATTCTAAACTATGTTTTTTAGGTTGTATTGGATATTCTTCTGGATCACATTTGCCTAGTATTTCTATTTTTTCAACTTTAATTTCTATTTTTTGTCCTTTTCCTTGACTTTCAACTAATGTCCCTGTGATTTTTACAGATGCTCCAGTATTAATATTATTTAAAATTTCACTATCAGTATTTTCATAATCGACAACACATTGAATACTTTGAAATTGAGATCCATCGTTCAAAGAGATAAATCTATTGGCTCGAAATGTCTTAACCCATCCTTTTATAGAAATTGTTTTTGAAATCGGAGTTTTTAAAAATAAATCTTTAACTGTCATGTTTAATTTAATATTTGAAAATCTGTTTCAAATATAAAGTTTTGAATTGGTTTATTATTAATTTAATCGGAGTCTAATTTTATTTTAGGATCTTTCATATCAATTTTATTTGAAATATTTTTTTCCAAAGAAATTAAAAGTGAAGGTAATAGAACTAAGTTCGCCAACATTGCAAATAGTAAAGTAGTGGAAACTAACCCTCCTAGCGCAATTGTTCCCCCATAGCTTGAGGTCATGAAAACCGAAAATCCAAAAAATAACACAACAGAAGTATAAAACATGCTAATTCCAGTTTCTCTAAGAGACGAAAAAACAGATTTTCTGATTTTCCAGTTGTTAGCTATTAATTCCTGCCTGTATTTCACAAGAAAATGAATCGTATCATCAACTGAAATTCCAAAAGCAATACTAAAAACTAAAATTGTAGAAGGTTTTATTGGGATATTCAAAAACCCCATTACTCCAGCTGTAAAAAGTAATGGAAGAATATTTGGAACTAATGAAATTACTACCATTTTATATGATCTAAATAAATATGTAATCATCAATGAAATAAGCATGATTGCTAAAAATAGAGAAATCAGTAAATTTTTAATCAAGAATTTAGTTCCTTTTAAATAACCTAGTGTTTTTCCTGTGAGAGTTACGTCAAACCTATCCTCAGGAAAGTATAATTCAATTCCTTTAAGCAGGCTTGCTTCAATACCCTCCATCCTTTCTGTGTCAATCTCACCTATCATAGTAGTTACTCTTGCTATTTGACCAGTTTCATTTATATAACTATTTTTTTCTCCTAGTTTAAGATTGGAATTTTTTATATAGTTAGAAATAAAAGTGTTTTCTTGAGAAGATGGTAACTGGTAGTAGTTAGGATTTCCATTGTAAAAAGACTGTTTAATGTATTTTGAAAGATTAACTACTGATATTGGATTTGATAGTTCAGGAATCCTTAAAATGTGCTCATGAAAATCATCGATTCTTTTAAGATTAGCAAGCCTAGTTATTCCATTTTTTCTTCTGCTATCTATCATTATTTCTAAAGGGAGAACTCCTTTAAATTCTTTTTCAAAAAACTTGATGTCTTTAACAAATTCTGACTTTGCAGGCATGTCCTCAATTAAATTCCCTGAAATTTCAATTTTATTCATTCCTACTATGCTTATACATAGACAAAGTATAGAAATGATAAATACAGGAATTCTTCTCTTCTTAACTGTATTCCCCAAAAAGTCAACGAAAGAGTTTAACCAATTATTGTTTAAATGTTTTAAATGCTTTTTTTTAGGTAGCGGTAAAAAACTATAAATAATAGGAATTAATAAAATGGATAATATAAAAATCACCATAATATTTATTGATGCAACTACTCCAAATTCTTTTAAAACCTGACTATCAGTCAAAATAAATGTTGCAAATCCACAAGCTGTTGTGATATTTGTCATTAATGTAGCATTACCAATTTTAGAGATTACCCTTTGTAATGATCTTGCTTGATTTCCGTGTTTTTTTACTTCGTGTTGGTATTTATTTATTAAAAAAATACAATTAGGAACTCCAATGACAATTATTAGCGGGGGAATAAGCGCAGTTAGAACAGTTATTTCAAACTGTAATAGTCCAAGAACACCTAGTGCCCACATAACACCAGTTATTACAACACTTAATGTAATTAATGTAGCTCTGTATGATCTAAAAAAGAAAAAGAATATACAAATTGTAACACAAATAGCTATTATTACAAATTTGCCTATTTCGTCCATAATATTTTGAGCATTCATAGTTCTGATATATGGCATACCAGAAATCCTAACATTTATATTGCTTTGTTTTTCAAATTCTTTGATCGCAGGAACGAAAACATTATTTACAAAATCAATTCTCTCAATATTATTTACTACTTCTTTATTTAGGTATATAGCTGTTTGAATTGTTTCACTTTTTTTATTGAACAATATGTTTTCATAAAAAGGAAAATCATTAAATAGTAAAGTTTTAAATTCAGATATTTTTTTATTACTTGAAAATGATTCGTTTTTAACGGAATCAATTATAAATTCTTTTTTTATTTTATTTTTCTTAATTACAGGGAAATTTCCAACATGAAGAACATTATTAATCTCTTTTTCAGATTTAAAAGAATCGCTAAGTTTTATCCAGGCATTAAAATTTGTTTTTTCAAATAATAAAGAATCATTTACAGCTATTATTAAAAGGTTTCCTTCTTCACCAAATACATCCACAAAATTATCATATGCTATATTGAAAGGATGATCTTTAGGCATTAAATTAGCCTCTGAATAACTAAAACGAATGTTTTTCCACTGTGTAGAAAGAAAGATAGTATTTATTAAAATTAGTATTAAAAAAAGAATTCTATTTCTTAAAATTAAACGAGCAAATTTTTCCCAACTTATGGAATTTTTTGATTTAATCATTGACTAGTTTATTCAAAATATATAGTTTATATGGAAAGAATTTCTTTTTCTTTTGATATGAAAATTTCGTCTATTTTTGAAATATGACTGTCAGTTAAAGTTTGAATTTCTTTTTCAGATATAGCTTTTTGATCAGTAGAAATTTCAATTTTTTTTATTTCATTATTAGCATCTTTCCTTGAGTTTCTAATACTAATTTTAGCATCTTCAATTTCAGATTTTGCTATTTTAACTAATTCAATTCTTCTTTCTTCAGTCAGGGGGGGGATACTTATTATAATGGATTCTCCGTTATTCATTGGATTGAATCCTAAATTAGCAATTTGAATAGCTTTTTCGATATCTTGTAACTTATCTTTCTCCCAAGGTTGTACTGAAAGTGTTTGAGCATCTGGGGTATTGATATTTGCCACTTGAGATAATTGAGTAGAAGATCCATAATAATCTAGTTTTACACTCGAAAGCATTGTGGGATTTGCTTTTCCTGCTCGTATATTTAATAATTCTCTTTCAAGGTGTTTCACAGCATTTGTCATTGATTCTTCACAAGCTTCAATAATAAATTCTAATTCTTCCACAATTAATTTTTTATAGAGGTTCCTATTTTAGTGCCATTAATCAATTTCAATAGATTACTAGTTTTGTTCATGTTAAAAACTACAATAGGCAAGTTGTTTTCTTGACTTAATGTAAATGCAGTTGAATCCATTATTTTTAAATTCTTTTTTATTACATCGTGAAAAGTAATAGACTCGTATTTAATTGCATTTTCATTTTTTTCTGGGTCACAATCATAAACTCCATCAACTCGAGTCCCTTTTAAAATTACATCAGCATTTATTTCAATAGCTCTTAAAACCGCAGCAGAATCAGTTGTGAAAAAAGGATTTCCTGTTCCACCACCAAAAATTACTACTCTCTTTTTCTCTAAATGTCTTACGGCTTTTCTTTTTATGTAGGGTTCAGCGACTGCTTCAATTTTTATGGCAGTTTGTAATCTGGTTTGAACATTCTCTTCTTCAAGAGCACTTTGTAGTGCCATTCCATTAATAACTGTAGCAAGCATTCCCATGTAATCAGCTTGAACACGATCAATTCCGTTACTTGCAGCTGACACGCCTCTAAATATATTACCTCCTCCAATAACAACAGCAACTTCAAGACCTAGCTTTGTAACAGCCTTAATCTCTTTTGCATATTGAGCAATTCTTTTAGGATCAATTCCATAACTTCTTTCACCTAATAATGCTTCTCCGCTAAGTTTAAGTAATACTCTTTTATAAATCATTGTTGTAAATATAGTTAATGATTACAATTAAATTAAAAAAGAACAGTATTGAATTTTAATAAATTATGATAAACTAACTCTTTTAAAACTTGTTATTGCTAAATCACTATCAACAGATTTAATATAGTTTGCAACACTTTGTTTATTATCTTTTATATAATCCTGATTTACTAGAGTGTTATCTTTGAAAAATCTTTTCAATTTCCCTTTGGCAATATTATCAAGCATAGCTTCAGGTTTACCTTCTTGTCTAAGTTGATCTTTTGCAATTTCAATTTCCTTTTCAATTGTTTTTTGATCAACACCGTTTTCATCTAATGCTATTGGGTTCATAGCTGCAGCTTGCATAGCAACATTTTTAGAGGCTTCTTCAATGCCGTCAACTGGTTTAGAAAAACCTACTAAAGTTGCAATTTTATTTCCAGCATGAATATATTTTCCAACATATCCAGCAGAAACCTTTTCAAAGTTGCCAATAACTAGTTTTTCCCCAATAACTCCAGTTTGTTGAATAAGCTTTTCATTTACTGACATAGAATCAATTTCACAATTCAAAAAATCATCCATTGTTTCATGTGAAATAGCTAGTTCAGCTAGTTGATTAGCTAAAGTTACAAAACTTTCGTTTTTAGCAACGAAGTCAGTTTCACAGTTTAGGGAAATGATAACTCCAATTGTATTATCAGAATTAACTTTTGCAATTGCAGCTCCTTCTGAAGATTCTCTATCAGCTCTTTTAGCAGCTACTTTTTGTCCTTTCTTTCTTAAAATTTCTATAGCAGTTTCAGTATCCCCATTGGCTTCAACTAAAGCATTTTTACAATCCATTATTCCAGCTCCTGAAATTTTTCTAAGATTGTTTACGTCTGATGCAGTTATTTTTGTCATAATTATTCTTCAGTTTTTTTAGAAACTCTTGTTCTTTTCTTTTTCTCTTTTACTTCAGTTTTATCATCAACAGTTTCATCAGATTTAACAGATCCTGCTTCTTTTTCTTTTTTAACTTCAGCAATTTCTTTTTCTTTCATTCTTTCAGACAATCCCTCTTTTATTGCGATTGAAACATGATTTAATACAATGTCTATCGATTTAGAAGCATCATCATTTGATGGAATTGCATAATCAACTTGTCTAGGATCACAATTTGTATCAACCATAGCAAAGATTGGAATATTCAATTTTTGAGCTTCACGAATGGCAATATGTTCTCTTCTTATGTCCACAACAAATAATGCACCAGGTAATCTAGTCATATCTGTAATTGAACCAAGGTTTTTTTCTAGTTTTGCTCTTAGTCTATCGATTTGTAATTTTTCTCTTTTAGAAAGAGCTTCAAAAGTACCGTCCTGTTTTGTTCTGTCAATAGCTGACATCTTTTTAACTGCTTTTCTAATAGTTACAAAGTTAGTAAGCATTCCACCAGGCCATCTTTCAGTAATGTAAGGCATGTTAACGTCGGCAGCAGTTTTTGATACAAGATCTTTTGCTTGTTTTTTTGTGGCAACAAATAAAATTTTTCTTCCAGAAGAAGCTATTTTAGATAAAGCAGAAGATGCTTCTTCAATTTTAGATACAGTTTTGTAAAGGTTAATAATATGTATCCCGTTTTTTTCCATGTGAATGAAAGGGGCCATATTAGGATTCCATTTTCTTGTAAGGTGTCCGAAATGAACACCGGCCTCTAGTAGAGGTTTAATTTCAATTTTTGTCATTTTTTTTTAGTTTACGTTCCGTATGATTAGCAATAAATTTTAAATTTATTTAGATGCTAAACTAACTTTCGCGGTGCGAAGTACGACAACAGGTTAATTTCAATATATATATGAACTTTATAGCAATAATCTATGCGGTTTAACGCTTCGAGAATTGGAATTTTTTTCTTGCTTTCTTTTGACCAAATTTCTTTCTTTCAACCATTCTTGGATCTCTAGTAAGTAAACCTTCTTTTTTTAATGCTGGACGATCTTCCTCATTTATCTCACACAATGCCCTTGCTATAGCTAGTCTCACAGACTCAGCTTGTCCATTTATTCCGCCTCCATGAACATTTACCTTAACATCATAAGATGAAGTTGTTTCTGTTACAGCAAATGGTTGATTTACTTTATACTGTAGAATGTCAGTTGGGAAATATTCTTTTAAAGATTTTCCGTTTATTGAATATGCCCCCTTACCTTTCGAAAGGTATACTCTGGCAACTGATTTTTTTCTTCTACCTATTTTATGAATTACTTCCATATTATTTTAAATCATTTAAATTAATCAACATTGGATTTTGTCCTTCATGTTTATGATTTTCACCAACATAAACTTTCAAATTTCTAAAAAGAGCAGCACCTAATTTATTTTTTGGCAACATTCCTTTTACAGATTTTTCAACCAATCTAGCAGGATCTTTTGCAAAAAGCTCAGTAGCAGTTAGCGACCTTTGTCCCCCTGGATATCCAGTATGTCGAATATATTCTTTGCTTTCCCATTTGTTTCCAGAAAGCGTTATTTTTTCAGCGTTAATTACAATAACGTTATCTCCACAATCAACATGAGGAGTGAAACTCGGCTTATATTTACCTCTGATAAGTTTAGCTATTTTAGAACACATTCTACCTAGTCCTTGTCCGCTTGCATCAACAATAACCCAGTTCTTGTCAACTGTTTCTTTGTTTGCTGAGATTGTTTTGTATGTTAAAGAATCCAAAATATTTAATTTTTAAAAAAGCATTACCCATGCCTTTAATTGGCCTGCAAATCTACAATAATAAATCAAATCTGCAAATCAGTAATTAAACAAATTATTAATGTGCTTCAAACCAGTTTAAACCAGTGCCCATATCTACTTTTAAGGGTATTTTTATATCGAATGCGTTTTCCATTTCATTTTTAATCATTTCTTTCATTTCTTTTAATTCACTTTTATGAATTTCAAATATTAATTCATCATGAACTTGAACAAGCATTTTAGATTTAAAATTATTTTTACTTATTTTTTGTTGAATACTTATCATCGCAAGCTTTATAATATCTGCTGCGCTTCCTTGTACTGGCGCATTAACTGCATTTCGTTCTGAAGCTCCTCTAACGATTGGATTTCTTGAGTTAATATCTTTTAAATACCTCCTACGTCCTAAAATTGTTTCAACATAACCATTCTCTCTGGCAAAATTTATTTGAGACGATATGTAATTTTTTAATTTTGGATATGCTTCATAATAGGATTCTATTAATTCTTTTGACTCATTTCTTGACAGTGAAGTTTGATTACTAAGTCCAAATGCTGAAACACCATAGATAATCCCAAAATTTACAGTTTTTGCATTACTCCTTTGTTCAGATGTTACTTCATTTATATCAATATTAAAAACTTTTGCAGCTGTTGAGCTATGAATGTCTTGATCATTTTTAAATGCTAAAATCATGTTAGGATCTTCACTTAAGCAAGCGATTACTCTTAATTCAATTTGGGAGTAATCGGCGGACAACATCACATAGTTATCATTGTCACATATAAAAGCTTTTCTAATCTCTCTTCCTCTGGGATTTCTAATAGGAATGTTTTGTAAATTTGGATTATTACTGCTAAGTCTTCCCGTTGAAGCAACTGCTTGGTTAAATTCAGCATGTATTCTTAAGCTGTGAGGATTAATTTGTTTAGGGAGAGCATCTACATAGGTGTTTAATAATTTCTGTAGTGATCGCCATTCTAATACTTTTTCTACAATTAAATGATCTCCTGATAGTTTTGATAAAACCTCCTCACTTGTGGAAAATTGACCGGATTTAGTTTTTTTAGGTTTTTCTACGATTTTCATTTTATTGAAAAGCACTTCTCCAAGTTGTTTAGGTGATGCTAGATTAAATTCTTCATTTGAAATTTCAAAAATAATTTTTTCAAGTAGACTTAGTTCTTTATGAAATGTAATAGAAAGTTCTTTTAAAAAAGAAGAGTTTAGCTTTATTCCATTACTTTCCATAACTGATAAAACCTTTAATAAAGGCATCTCTATATCTTCAAAAAGATTTAATAACTTTCCTTTTTTTAAATCATTCTTTAGAAGATTGCTTAATTGAAAATTTAAATCAGATTTTTCCATGCAAATCTGAACTTTAGATTCATTATTTAAATCAGGACTATAATTTAAATAAGTTTGACAAGATGTTTTAAAATCGTGGTTTAGATCAGGATTAACTAAATAATGAGCTATTTTATTATCAAAATATTTCCCTTGAATCTTTAACCCTAAGTCATTCAAAAGTTTAAATTGATGTTTTAAATCAAATCCAATAATTATTAAACTCTCTATTTCAAACAAACTTTTAATTTCACTATATATTTCAGAATCTGATTTTTCTAAACTAATGAAATAGCTTTTGTCTTTGTCCCAGCTAAAACTTATTCCTAGGCAATTTTCTTTTTCTTGAAATTTAAAAACTTCAAGTGATATTACTTTTTGTTTTTTTAAAAGGGATACGATTAATTTTTTAGATAATTTACTCTCATTTATTTGATAAAATTTTGATGAATTTAAAAATGTATTTTTTTCTTTATTTAAGTTAGCGTCTGATTGTCCAGGAACACTAAATAAATCATATTGAATATCCTGCTGAGTATCTTGAGCAGGTAATTCATCATCTTCCTTTTTATCTTCAATAAATATTCTTTTAAAATTTTCTTTCATTCTGGCAAACTCCAGTTCTTCAAAAATTTCATAAACATTTTTATGGTTTGGATCTTCTAATTTAAAATCATTAAAATCATATTCAATAGGAACATCTAACATTATAGTTGCTAGCTTTTTCGATAGAATACCTTTATCTTTATTTTGTTCAATTTTTTCTCTTAATTTACCTTTAATTTCAGCAGTATTTTCTAATAAAATTTCCATTGATCCGTAAAGGTTTATGAATTTTTTAGCTGTTTTTTCTCCAACACCTGGAAGACCAGGTATATTATCGACAGAATCACCCATCATTCCTAAGAAATCGATGACTTGTATTGGATCTGTAACTTCAAACCTTTGCTGAACTTCTTTAATCCCCCAAATTTCAATCCCATTTCCCATTCTAGAAGGCTTGTACATAAAAATGTTTTCAGAAACTAACTGAGCAAAATCTTTATCCGGTGTAACCATAAAGACTTTGAAATTATTTTTTTCTGCATCTTTTGCAACAGTTCCAATTATATCATCTGCTTCAAAACCTTTTTTCATTAAAATCGGAATACCCATTGCTTTTAAAATATTATGAATATAAGGAACGGCAATTTTAATAGCATCAGGTGTTTCATGGCGATTTGCTTTGTATTCTTCAAACAACTCAATTCTGTCACTAGACCCTCCTAAATCAAATGCTACTGCAATGTTATCTGGTTTTTCTCTTTTAATTAAATCTAATAATGAATTCATAAAACCCATTATAGCACTTGTATCCATCCCCTTGGAATTTATCCTGGGGTTTTTAATAAAAGCGTAATACCCTCTAAAAATTAATGCATAGGCATCAATCAAGAATAGTTTTTTTCTATTGTTCATATATATATATTATATATTTGGATCTTCTAATTTAAAAAATTATAATGTTGAGTTGGTTAATTATTATTGTTGTTTTTTTATTAACTGAAATATACGCATTTCAAGCCTTTAAAATATTGTCAAAAAACAAGTGGATTATAAAATTATACACTTTTATAAATGTAATTGTTTTTGTAAATTTTTTTTTCAGACTTTTTAGTATTTATTTTCAGAATTTAGATTACTCTGACATTTTTTACAACTATTTATCTGTCCCGTTTGCACTTCTTTTTACTTTATTATGTTTTAAACTTATTGTTATCTCATTTCTTTTTATTGAAGATATTGGAAGAATAGCTGAATCAACATTCAAATTTTTTTTTTCAAATTCGTCAGATTCTTTCTTAGTTAAAAGACGAGATTTTTTGAGTAAACTAGCAATTTTAGTTGCATCAATTCCTGTTCCATTTGTTATACACGGTATTTTTAAGGGCAGATATAATTATAAAGTATTTAATTATGAATTGAAATTTGATGATCTTCCTCAAGATTTTGACGGTTATAAAATAACCCATATTTCAGATATTCATAGCGGAAGCTTAGATAACAGAGAAAACGTTGAATACGCTGTAGATTTAATAAATAAGCAAAATTCTAACCTTATTTTATTTACTGGAGATATAGTTAATAATAAGGCAAATGAATTAATTAAATGGAAAACTTTATTTTCAAAACTCAAGGCAAAAGATGGTAAATATTCAGTTTTAGGAAATCATGATTATGGCGACTATGTACAATGGAATACTAAAAATGAAAAGAACCTTAACTTTCAACTTCTTCAAGATATTCAAAAAGAAATGGGGTTTAAATTATTGTTAAATGAGAATACTCAAATACGTAAAAAGAATAGCAGTATTTCATTAGTTGGCGTAGAAAACTGGGGAAAAGGTCGTTTTAAGAAAAAAGGTGATATCGATAAGGCCTGTTTAGGACTTGTAAATTCTGACTTTAAAATAGTTATGAGTCATGATCCCTCCCACTGGGATAAAGTATTAATAGATCATAAAACTCATTTTCATTTAACATTAAGTGGTCATACTCATGGAATGCAGTTTGGTATAGAAATTCCTGGATGGATTAAATGGAGTCCTGTTAAATGGGCCTATAAATATTGGGCTGGCATATATAACAATAACAAACAATTTCTAAATGTTAATAGAGGGTTTGGTGTTTTAGGTTTTCCTGGAAGAGTAGGTATCCCACCTGAAATCTCAGTGATTAAACTTAAAAAAGCATAGTTTTTTAAAAAATCCTTATTTTTATATAAATTCAAAACTGACCTATGTCAAAATTTGGTGAGCTTATAAATTTGGAAGTCCCAATACTATTAGACTTTTATGGTGATGGTGATGATTCTTCTAAGGCTATGCATCCTGTGTTAAGAGATGTAGCTGCTGCAATTGGAGATAAAGGAAAAGTAATTAAAATTAATGTGGATCAAAATAATGAACTTTCGGAAGCCCTTAGAGTAAAAGGACTGCCAACATTGATGATTTACAAATCTGGAGAAATGGTTTGGAGACAAAGCGGAGAACAAGACGCTAACACATTGATAAATTTAATCAATGATTTTATTTAAGCCTTCGCCTAATAATTCTAGCTCTTTTACTTCTCCAATTACATAACTCTTGTCACTATCATATTTTTGAATTAATTCAATTAATGACCTTAATTCAAAATAGTCATTTAGAACAGACTGTGAATATTCAGTCTTTTTATCATCCTGCATAGACATAATTATTGCTATTCTTTCCTTGTATTGAGATGAGATCTTTATATACAATTCTCTAGCAAGTTCTTTATCATCAGATATAAAAAGTTGTTTTAGAAACGGACTTAGCAGAGTGTAATATTCATAATCTCCGTACAGTTCAGACACAAATTCAGTTGAACTTATATATTGTTTTATAGCTTGAGACTTTAAACTATTGTTTTCAGATTTTAAAAGAGTTTCCAAAAGAGACCTATATCTTTCCGTATCTGTGATAATGTTTTCCGCAAAACTATATATCGAAAATTTAGAATTTTTTGAATTAGATAGCTGAGAATAATATTTTAAATTTTCATCATATTTAATAGAAAGCTTTTGGTACAGATCGTCACCTTTATTGAATTTATTGAGTTTATAGTAGGTTGATATGTAAGGCTCTAAAAGGCTGTAATATCCAAAATAATTTATTGGCATTTTTTCAATTGATAAATCTAATATTTCTTCTGCTTTTTGATTTTCATTATCGGCCATAAGTTGTTTGGCAAGCCTGTGAAGATTTCCTCTAAAAGAAATACTGTTTTTTCTAGTTTCAGGATCATGGTAAATTTCAGAACTTTCAGAGTTACCCCACTCCCAACTTTTTACAATATTATACATTAATGAAGAATCAATACGCCCCATTTCGTAAGGGTTGTTTTTATTAATTTCAGTTTTTATTGGGACAAGTTTATAAACAAGACCATCAAGCTGAAGAAAATCTTTCATCCATAAATATTCAGCATCATTGTAGCTTCCACCTGTAAAATAAATAGGCCTTTTCCAGTCGTTATTTGCTAAAATATCTAACATTAGTAATTGATTCTTATATAATCCTCCTGTTGGAAGATCAATATCTATGAAATCTAAAATTAAATCTTCATTCTCAATTTTTACAACGCCACTTTTTAAAACATTTGCTTTATTAACAGGAACTCTAATTTTGTTGGTAGGATAAAAAACCATGTTTTGAGTAAACATTGGAATATTATTTAAATCAGCACCGTATTGAGTTAACAGATTTTTATATTTAGTCCTTGGATGATCACTAGAAACCCAATTCATAAAGTCTTTAATATCCCATCTAACTGAATCTATTAAAGCTTCATACTTTATATAGTCTCTAACACCATATGCGTATTGACTGTGTTTTAGTTGGGATGGAATTGGACTACTACTGTAGGTACGCTTTTTCATTTGATCTATGTACCAATCAGTAGCTATTAAACTTGTATTAATTGTTCTTACATCAGTTCTATAGTTTTCAATTTCTTGAGCGTACCACAATGCGAAAGTATCATTATCTCCTATAGTAAAAATCATGGAATCCTTATCCTTGTCAATTGAATTTAGATATGCTTTGGCTAACGATTGAGCCGTATATCTGTTAGATCTGTCATGATCATCCCAGTTCTGATAACCCATAAGAATGGGCACAGAAAGTAACAATATACTTAATGCAGGAACTGATATTTTTTCAGAAATAATTTTTTTAAATGAATTGGTTATTGAATAGATACTAAGTCCAATAAAAATAGAAAAAACATAAAATGACCCAACTAATGCATAATCTCTTTCTCTTGGTTCAAAAACTCTTTCATTTAAATAAACTTTAAGCGCTAAGCCAGTAAAAAGAAATAATAGAATAACGATCCAAAATAGATTTTTATCTTTTTTGAAAAGAAAGAATAATCCAATTAATCCCAATATAAGAGGAAGCATATAATATGTGTTTCTAGCCTTATTGTTTTTGAGATCTGAGGGCAAATTGCTTTGTGGACCAAGTCTAAATTCATCTATAAAGTTTATTCCAGAAATCCAGTTGCCATTTAATAAATCATATTCCCACTTAACATCATTTTGTCTACCGCTAAAATTCCACATAAAATATCTTAAATACATAGATCCAATTTGATATTTAAATAGATATTTTAAATTATTAAATAGTGATGGCTTTTCAATATTGAGATATCCGCCATATTCACTTAAAAATTTGTGGTACCCTTCTGCATCGATATCTCCCTTAGCTACACTTTGATTAAATTCATTTACAAGTTTTTTGAAATTGGTTTCTGCTAGATATTCTGGCTTAATTTCGAAATCTAAAAACCCAAAATAGTTCATGTAATTTATTGCATGTTCTGAACTCCACATTCTTGGAAGAAATCCAACATGTTCACTGTTGGAATTTATTTTCCCTGATTCCCAATCGTTTACAATTACATACCTTTTTTTCAGATCATCTCTTTCGTATTTTGGTTTATCATCTTTATAAGGTTTGTTTTCATCTTGTCCAGCATAGGCATCTGAAAACATTGGTCCATAAAAAAGTTTAGTTTCCGGATACTGCTCCAGATTGTAATAGGCCAGTAAAGCTCTAGCATCAGAAGGCGAATTTTCATTTATTACAGTATTAGCATTAGATCTTATTGGAATCATAAGCCAAGCTGAAAATCCTATAAAAATAAACATAACACAAAGTGTAAGAACATTTGTATTTACCCAATTATTTTTTCTAGTATATCTAAGTAAAACTATAAATAGTGTGATTATTAAAACCGATGTAAAAATTGTTCCAGAATTAAAAGGTAATCTAAGGCTATTTACAAAGAATACCTCTAAGTAGCCAAATAGAGCAAGGGTAGAAGGCAAAAGAAGTTTAAAAATAAAAAGCAATACAGTTACAGAAAGAATATTTGCAATTAAAAAGCTTTTTAAATTAGGCTTTGGATACTTTTTAAAGAAATAAATCATTCCAATTGCTGGAATTGCTAAAAGACCCATAAAATGTACTCCAAATGAAAGTCCAACAACAAATGAAATCAATATAAGCCATCTATTTCCTCTGTCATTATCCATGTCTTCTTCCCATTTAAAACCTAACCAAAATAGAAGCGCCATTATAAATGTAGCCATGGCGTAGACTTCAGCTTCAACAGCGTTAAACCAAAAGCTATCTGAAAACGCAAAACATAGAGCCCCTATGGTTGAGGAACTTATTATTTTAATTGCATTTTCTTTTGTAATATTTTCAGAAACAACTATAACCTTTTTTCCAATTATTACTATTGTTAAATAAAGTAAATAGATTGTGAATGCACTTGCAAAAACAGACATCATATTTACCATAAATGCTATATCCTCAGGATTTGAAGCGAAGGAGGAGAAAAAGGCGCCAATCATTTGAAATAATGGAGCTCCTGGAGGATGTCCCACTTGTAATTTAGCAGATGTCGAAATATACTCAGCAGCATCCCAATAACTGGCTGTAGGCTCAACTGTTAAATAATATGTGGTTAATGCAATTAAAAAAACAATTAGTCCTGTAACAGTATTTATTTTTTCGAATTTTCTAATATTCATTATTTAAATAATTGATAGACGAAATTAAACAATATTATGAATAAATATTTTTTAATATACTAATTAATTTAAGTGGTAAAAGAAGAAAAAACTAGAAAAGAAGAATTTTGTTTTTACAATTCAAACTTTATACTAAATTTGCCGATAATTACACTGGCCTATGGTGTAACTGGCAACACGCCTGGTTTTGGTCCAGGAGAGTCTAGGTTCGAGCCCTAGTAGGCCAACTTTAATTAATGGTGTTTAATTAAATTCTTTGTTTTGTAGAATTTAGTATATTTGCACTGCATTATTGAAAAATTGAAGGGGACAATGTCCCCTTCTTTATTAAATATATTTGATTTGAAAGAAATATTAGAAAAAATATTTATTGAATTTTTTGAAAATAATAAACACCTTTTTTTAGTAGATTTAGATGTAGATTCTTTTAAAATTGATATAAAAATTGATGGTGATAACGGAGTTAAGGTTAGTGATTGCGTTTTATTATCAAAATATATAAAAAAACATTTTGACACTGAATTAGATGATTTTAGTTTAAATGTTAGTTCTGCTGGACTTTTGTCTCCGTTAATAACATATAGACAATTTTTAAAAAATTTGAAAAGAAAGTTGAATGTAACATTAAAAGAGGGTGATGATATTAAAGGGAACTTAATTAAAGTAAGTGAAGAAGATATTACACTTGAATGGACAGCTCGTGAGCCAAAGCCTGTAGGAAAAGGCAAAGTGACTGTGAAAAAAAATAAATTAATTGCTTTTGATGAAATTAAAAAAGCAAAGTTAGTAGTAGAATTTAATAAAATATAAGCATGGAAAATTTATCTTTAATAGAATCGTTTTCAGAATTCAAAGACGAAAAATTTATAGACAGAGTTACGTTAATGTCAATATTAGAAGAGGTTTTTAGAAACACTTTAAAAAGAAAATACGGCGATGACGATAACTTTGATATAATTATTAATCCAGACAAAGGAGATTTAGAGATTTGGAGAAATAGAGTTGTTGTTGAAGATGGAGCAGTTGAAGACGAAAACCAAGAAATTTCAATTACTGAAGCAAGAAAAATTGAACCTGATTTTGAAGTTGGTGAAGATGTTTCTGAGGAAGTTAAACTAGTTGATCTTGGAAGAAGAACAGTTCTTTCTTTAAGACAGAATTTGGTGTCTAGAGTTCATGAACACGATAATGGAATTGTTTACAAACAATTTATTGATTTAATAGGCGAAATATATACTGCAGAAGTTCATCATATTAGACATAATGTTGTCATATTGCTCGATGATGATGGAAACGAGCTAATCATGCCTAAAGATCGTCAAATACCATCTGATTTTTATAGAAAAGGAGATTCTGTTAGAGGAGTTATTGAGTCTGTTGAATTGAAAGGGAATAAACCTTCTATTATTTTTTCAAGAACTTCTCCAAAGTTTTTAGAAAAACTTTTTGAACAAGATATTCCTGAGGTTTTTGATGGTTTAATATCAGTAAAAAAAGTTGTTAGAATTCCTGGTGAAAAAGCCAAAGTAGCTGTTGATTCATATGATGATAGAATTGATCCAGTTGGAGCTTGTGTTGGAATGAAAGGATCTAGAATTCATGGAATTGTAAGAGAACTTGGAAATGAAAATATTGATGTTATTAATTTCACAAACAATACTCAATTACTAATTACAAGAGCATTAAGTCCCGCTAAAATATCTTCATTAAAAATAAATGAAGAGAAAAAAACTGTAGAAGCCTTCATGGAACCTGATCAGGTTTCGAAAGCTATTGGAAGAGGTGGTCATAATATTAGATTAGCAGGTCAATTAACAGGATATGAAATCGATGTTTATAGAGATGGAGCTGAAGAAGATGTTGAATTGACTGAATTCTCTGATGAAATCGAAGGTTGGGTTCTTGAAGAGTTTAAAAAAGCAGGTTTAGACACTGCTAAAAGTGTTTTGGAACAAGATATTGAAGATTTAATTAAAAGAACTGATTTAGAAGAGGAAACTATTTTAGCGGTTAGAAATGTATTAAAAGCAGAATTTTCTGGATAACAAATTTATTTATGGGTGAGCTAAAACTAAAAAGATTAAATAAAATTTTAAGAGAATTTAACATATCTCTTGATAGAGCAGTTGAGTTTCTTGCTTCTAATGGGCATGATATTGATGCCAGACCAACTACTAAAATTTCACCTGATCAGTATACTTTATTTTTAAACGAATTTAGTTCTGATAAATCAAGTAAAGTTGAATCTCATGATTTAAGTGAAGAAAAAAGAAAAGAAAAAGAGGAGCTAAGGATTAAGCTCGAAAAAGAATTAGAAGAAAAAGAAAAGAAAAGAAATTCCTTTATTGAAAGAGCAGAAATTAAAAAACCTGTTCATTTAGGGAAAATAGATTTAGACAAGTTCAATAAGCCTAAAGCTAAACCTAAGACTGAACCTAAGATTGAACCTAAGACTGAACCTAAAGTTGAATTAGAACTAGAACCTAAGACTGAACCTAAAGTTGAGTCTAATGCTGAAAAAAATGTTATAAAGCCTGTCTTAACAGTCGAAAAAATAAAATCTGAATCCCAAGTTGAAGAAGTTAAAGATAATTCCAGTATTAAAACTAAGTACACTAAATTAAGTGGTTTAAAAACTGTAGGTGATAAAATTGATTTAGGTAAATTTGATAAGCCTAAGTCAGCTGCTTCAAAGCATAGTTCAGTTTCTAAAAGAAAGAGAATTAGAATTTCTAAAGATCCTGTAAAACCTACTGTCTCTAGTAGCAATAAAAGAACTTTTAATAAGCCCGGAGGAAGATCTAAGCCTGTTGCAAGTGAGCCCTCTGAGGTTGACGTTCAAAAGCAAATACGAGAAACTTTAGAAAAATTACAAGGAAGATCATCTTCGAAAGGTGCTAAATACAGAAAAGGCAAAAGAGATTCACATAAATTAAAATCTGATGAAGAATTAGCTCAAAATGAAGCTGAAAAAAAGACTATAAAAGTCACAGAGTTTATTACTGTTGGGGAGGTTGCTACTATGATGGAAATAACTTCAACTGAGATTATTTCCACATGTATGTCTTTAGGAATTATGGTTACCATGAATCAAAGGCTTGATGCTGAGACTTTGACTATTGTTGCTGACGAATTTGGATACGAAGTTGAGTTTGTTACTGCAGATATTGAAGATTCTATTAAAGAGGTTGAAGATAGTCCTGAGGATTTACTTCCAAGAGCACCAATTGTTACTGTAATGGGGCATGTTGATCATGGAAAAACTTCGTTACTGGATTATATTAGAGAAGAAAATGTAATTGCTGGTGAATCTGGAGGAATTACTCAGCATATAGGTGCCTATAGCGTTGTTTTGAAAGATGGACAAAATATAACCTTTTTAGACACCCCTGGTCACGAAGCATTTACTGCGATGAGGGCCCGTGGAACTCAAATTACTGACTTGGTTATTATAGTAATCGCTGCTGATGATGATGTAATGCCTCAAACTAAAGAAGCAATAAGTCATGCTCAAGCTGCTGGTGTCCCAATTATTTTTGCAATAAATAAAATTGATAGACCAAATTCAAATCCTGATAAAATTAAAGAAAAGCTTTCTGGAATGAATTTGCTTATCGAAGAATGGGGTGGAAAAATACAATCTCATGATGTATCTGCTCTTAAAGGAACAGGAGTTGATGAATTACTTGAAAAAGTATTGCTTGAAGCAGAGTTCTTAGAATTAAAAGCAAATCCAAATAAAGCTGCTATTGGTTCAGTAGTTGAAGCATATCTAGATAAGGGTAAAGGTTATATATCTACAATTTTAGTACAGTCTGGTACTTTAAAAATTGGAGATTATTTATTAGCTGGTCAACATTCTGGAAAAGTTAAGGCAATGCAAGATGAAAGAGGTAACCCGATAATTGAAGCCGGACCATCAACCCCAGTATCAATATTAGGTCTTGATGGCGCTCCACAAGCTGGAGATAAGTTTAATGTATTTGATGATGAAAAGGAAGCAAAACAAATTGCCGTTAAAAGAACTCAACTAGTAAGAGAGCAATCTGTCAGAACTCAAAAACATATTACACTTGATGAAATCGGAAGAAGAATTGCTATTGGTGACTTCAAAGAATTAAATATTATTTTAAAAGGTGATGTTGACGGATCTGTTGAAGCATTGACTGATTCTTTTCAAAAATTATCAACTGACGAAATACTTATAAATATAATTCATAAAGCTGTAGGTGCTATAACAGAATCTGACGTTCTGTTGGCTTCTGCTTCTGATGCAATAATTATAGGATTTAATGTAAGACCAACTGGAAATGCTAGGCAAATTGCAGATAAAGAAGAAATAGATATTAGAAATTATTCAATTATTTATGATGCAATAAACGATTTAAAAGATGCTATGGAGGGCATGTTGGCTCCCAAATTTAAAGAAGAGATTTCTGGTAATGCTGAAATTAGAGAAACCTTCAAAATATCTAAGGTTGGTACTATTGCAGGTTGTATGGTTACCAGCGGAAAGATTTTCAGAAATTCAAGTATAAGAATTATTAGGGAAGGAGTTGTAGTTAGCTCAGGAGTCTTATCATCATTAAAAAGATTTAAAGATGATGCGAAAGAAGTTGCTAAAGGATATGATTGCGGACTTCAGGTCAAAAACTATAACGATATTAGAATAGGTGATGTGATTGAAGCTTATTCTCAGGTTGAAATAAAAAAGAAACTTAAATAGAAGTTAAGGCTGTAAAATAAATGCTGAAGAAAATTCTTTTTTAATTTTCATCAGTTCTTTAATAGCTAAAATTTTAGACACATATTTGCCTATCCTTATTTTGTAATAGGGGGTTTCAAAACTGTAAAATATTTCTTTATATTTTTCTTCACCTGTTAGCTTATCCATTAATATTTTATATTCCTTAAAATTTCCGCTAAAAACTTGAATTGTATATTGACCAGACGTGAAAGCTTCTTGATTAACAATTTTTTTTAGTTCTAAAACCTTCAAAAGTTTAGGGTCTTGATTTATTGTAATAGAATCTTTTTGAGAAAATGATTTAAATGAAATTAATGTCAATAAAAGTACCGAAAAGACTGATTTATACATCATTACAAATATAGTTTTTTAACAAATAGTTTTTTAATATTAATCCTTTTTTTTATTCACTTTATTTAGAATGATTATAAATTAAAAATTACATTTAAGTTAGGTTTTTATTATCGTTCCTGTGTTGTATTTTTGCCCTCTAATTTTGATACAATTTTAACATTGTCGTTCGTAGTAAAAACATCTTTATTGAAGGTAATTTTGAAACTCTTTAGACAAGTATCTGTTTCACAGGCTTTAACTGTACTTTTTCTTTTTTCTTTTTCATTAAATATTTCTGCTCAAGAAATTGATATTGCTAAGGGAAAGTCTCTTTTCAATGCTAATTGCGCATCATGTCACAAGCTGAACAGAAATTTAGTTGGCCCTGCTTTAAAAGGCGTTTCTGCTAAATATGAAAAGGAGTGGCTTTATTCATGGATTAAAAACAGTGCAGCTTTAATTAAGTCTGGAGACGATCAAGCTGTTGCCATTTATGAAGAATACAATAAAGTAGCTATGAATGCTTTCCCTCAACTTTCTAATGAGGATATTGATAATATTTTAGCATATACTGATTACGTTCCTGAACCTGTTGTTCCTGCAAACACCGGCACTCAATCAACAAGTTCTAGTGACGAATCTTCTTTAGCAAATGATATTGTTTTGGTTTTACTTACAGTGGTTTTATTAGTTCTAATCGCTATGTTGTTTTTAGTTACTAAGACCTTAAGAAGTATAGCTGAAAAAAATGGTATAGAATTTGAAAATGAATCAGGTTCTAAGTTTTCCATATGGAAAGCATTTGTAAAAAATCAATTTTTAATATTTGTTTCAGTTATACTATTATTATTGTCTAGTGCATACTTTGCATATGGCTACATGATGCAAATTGGTGTTGATCAAGGTTATATGCCAATTCAACCAATACATTATTCACATAAAATTCATGCGGGTGAAAATCAGATTGAGTGTCAATATTGTCATTCATCTGCTAGAATCTCTAAACACTCAGGAATACCTTCGCTAAATGTTTGTATGAATTGTCATGAAAATATAGCTGATTACAATGGTGAAGAGGATCTTGAAAAAGGTTATACTAAAGATTTTTATACTAATGAAATCAAAAAATTATACAAAGCTGTTGGTTGGGATGAAGAAACTCAATCATACACTGGAGATACCGAACCTGTTAAATGGGTAAGAATTCATAATTTACCTGATTTCGTCTACTTCAATCATGCTCAACACGTTTCTGTTGCTGGAATTGATTGTCAAAAATGTCATGGTCCAGTTGAAGAAATGGAAATATTATATCAATACTCACCTTTAACAATGGGATGGTGTATTAATTGTCATCGTGATTCAAATATAAAAGTAAAGGACAATGAGTATTATACAAAAATACATGAAGAATTGTCTAAAAAATATGGTGTAGAAGAATTGTCTATCGCTCAAATGGGTGGTCTAGAGTGCGGTAAGTGTCATTATTAAATAAGTATTATTAAGAAATGGGAAACCATAAAAAATATTGGAAAAGTGAATTAGAATTATCTTCTGACAGCAAATTAATTGATAAACTTGCAAACAATGAGTTTGTTGAAGACTTGCCAGTTGGTAATCTATTAGCCGATGAAAATAGTTTAGAAAATTCTAACGCTAGCCGAAGAGATTTTTTAAAATATTTAGGATTTAGTACAGCTGCTGCAACACTAGCTAGTTGTGAAGGTCCTGTCAACAAATCTATTCCCTATGTAGTTCAACCTGAACAAATAAGGCCTGGGATTTCTAATTTTTATGCTACATCTATTTCTGATGGTTTTGACTTTGCAAATGTTTTAGTTAAAACTAGAGAAGGTAGACCAATCAAAATAGAAATAAATAATCAATCAAAAGACAATTCTCCTAATGCAAGGGTTCAGGCGTCTGTTCTTTCGATGTATGATAGTTCAAGGATTCAAGGCCCAACAATCGATGACCAAGATGTCTCATGGGATCAGTTTAATGATAATGTGAAAGGTCAGCTTGATTCAATGAAGGAATCAAATAAAAAAGTTGTGTTATTGACGCAAACTTTTGCTAGTCCTACTAATGAATTAATAATTAAAAAGTTTTTAAAAAAGTATCCTAACGTTGAGCATATAGTTTATGATGCTATATCAAACTCAAAAGCATTAGATGCTTTTGAAATTAGTTATGGAGTTAGAGCTTTACCTACTTATAACTTTGAAAATGCAAATGTTATAGTTTCTCTTTCTGCAGATTTTCTTGGTGACTGGCAAGGTGGAGGATTTTCCAAAGGTTATGCCAAAACAAGAGTTCCTAAAAACGGAAAAATGTCTAAGCATTTTCAACTCGAAGCTAACATGTCACTTTCTGGTGCAAATGCTGACAACAGAATTCCTCTAAAACCTTCATTACAAAATAAGGCTTTACTTAAGATTTACGACTATATTTCAGGAGAAAATAGTGGAGTTTCATTAGATGTCGATCTTGATAAAAAATTAAAATCTATTTCAAATAGTTTATTAAAATCTAACGGAAAAGGAGTGTTTATCACAGGTATTGATGATGTTGGTGCTCAGCTTATTGCATTAAAAATTAATCATCTAATAAAAAGTAATGTAATAAATGTTCAAAAACTTAATTACACTAGTTTAGGTGATGATAAAAAGGTGTCTAAGCTTGTTAAAGAACTTTCAAACAATAATATTGATGGATTGATTATGGTTGGTGTAAATCCATCATATACTTTTCCAAATAGCGAACAATTTAATGAATCATTAAAATCTCTTGATTTATCAGTTTCATTCTCAATGAATAATACTGAAACTGCCAAACTTTCAAAATGGGTAGCAGCAACTCCTCATTATTTAGAATCCTGGGGTGATGTTGAAATTAAATCTGGTAATTATAGCTTGGTACAACCAACTATCAAACCATTATTTGATACTGCTCAATTTCAAGATGTATTACTGAACTGGTCAGGATCCTCAAATTCATTCTACGACGAGTTAAAGTCAAATTGGAATAAAAACGTTTTAAATGGATTGTCTTGGAATCAGGCTTTACATGACGGAGTTTTTTATCAAAATTCTAATTCAAAAAAACTAAGCTTTCCTTATACTTTTCCAAATGTCAATGAGTTTGTCAATGGTTTGAAATCTACAGTTTTTGATGATTTCGAATTGACCTTATATTCTAAAACATCAATGGGTAATGGTCAGCAAGCTAATAATCCTTGGCTTCAAGAAATGCCAGATCCAATTACTAGAGTTTCCTGGGATAATTATATGACTGTTTCTAAGTCTGATGCACAAAACTTAGGTCTAAAAAATATTAACGACTCTAACGGAGCATTAAATAGTAATTTTGCTAAAATATCTATTAGTGGCAAGTCACTAAAAGTCCCTGTTATTATTCAACCTGGCCAAGCTAAAGGCTCTGTAGGTTTATCTCTTGGATACGGTAGAACTAGCGGAGTTAAAAAAGAATTACAAACAGGAGTTAATGCTTTTGATCTTTATAATAACTTTACAAATGTTCAAAACGTTACTATAGAATCTGTAAATGAAACACATGAATTTGCTTGTGTTCAACTTCATAATACTCTGATGGGACGTGGAGATATTATTAAGGAAACTACTCTTGAAATTTTTAACACAAAAAAATCTTCTGAATGGAATTATGTTCCTAGCGTTTCTTTAAATCATATTGAAACACTTGTTACATCTCCTGATGTTGATATCTGGGATGAATTTGATAGATCAGTTGGACATCATTTTAATTTGTCAATTGACTTAAATGGATGTACTGGATGTGGAGCATGTGTAATTTCATGTCATGCTGAGAACAATGTTCCAGTTGTTGGTAAAACAGAAGTCAGGAAATCAAGAGACATGCATTGGTTAAGAATAGATAGATACTACTCTTCAGCTGAAACATTCTCTGGTGATAATACTACAAAAGACAATATTAGTGGTTTAAGTGATTCTCTATCAGTTTTTGGTGAAATGGAAAATCCATCTGAAAATCCTCAAGTTGCTTTTCAGCCTGTTATGTGTCAACATTGTAATCACGCACCATGTGAAACAGTTTGCCCAGTTGCTGCAACTTCTCATGGAAGACAAGGTCAAAATCATATGGCTTACAATAGATGTGTAGGAACAAGATATTGTGCAAACAACTGTCCTTATAAAGTAAGAAGATTTAATTGGTTCTTGTATAATAATAACAATGAGTTTGATTTCAATATGAATGATGATTTAGGAAAAATGGTATTAAATCCTGATGTTGTTGTTAGATCAAGAGGAGTTATGGAGAAATGTTCAATGTGTATTCAAAAAACACAAAAAACTATACTAGACGCTAAGCTTGAACGAAGAGAAATTAAGGATGGTGAATTTCAAACTGCATGTTCGTCAGCATGTGAAACTGGCGCAATTGTTTTTGGAGATATTAACGATGAAGATAGTAAGGTGTTAGAATTAAAAGAAGATGATAGAATGTATCATCTCTTAGAAAGTGTAGGAACAAAGCCGAATGTAGTGTATCAAGTTAAAGTTAGAAATACGTAAAAAGATAAATATATATGTCATCTCATTACGAAGCGCCCATTAGAAAACCTTTAGTAACTGGCAACAAGTCATATCATGATGTTTCAAATGATATTGCCGCTGCCATTGAAGGGAAAGCCAATAAACAATGGTGGATAGTATTTTCTATTGCATTAGCTGCCTTTTTGTGGGGAGTAGGGTGTATGATTTATACTATTTCAACAGGAATTGGTGTGTGGGGGTTAAACAAAACTGTTGGATGGGCGTGGGATATTACAAACTTTGTATGGTGGATTGGTATTGGCCATGCAGGAACTCTTATTTCAGCAGTACTTCTATTGTTTAGACAAAAATGGAGAATGGCAATTAATAGATCTGCTGAGGCAATGACAATATTTTCCGTTATTCAAGCAGGTTTGTTTCCAATTATTCACATGGGTCGTCCTTGGTTAGCATATTGGGTATTGCCAATTCCTAATGCATATGGATCTTTATGGGTTAACTTTAATTCTCCATTATTATGGGACGTTTTTGCGATATCTACATATTTATCAGTTTCTTTAGTGTTTTGGTGGACAGGTTTATTACCTGATTTTGCCATGATAAGAGACAGAGCTGTAAAGCCTTTTCAGAAAAAAATATACAGTTTAGTAAGTTTTGGATGGACAGGTAGAGCTAAAGACTGGCAAAGGTTTGAGGAAGTTTCTTTGGTATTAGCTGGTTTAGCAACTCCTTTAGTTTTATCAGTTCACACTATTGTGTCTTTTGATTTTGCTACATCTGTTATTCCTGGTTGGCATACAACTATTTTTCCACCATATTTTGTCGCTGGAGCTATTTTTTCCGGATTCGCAATGGTAAATACATTACTAATAATAATGAGGAAGGTTTCAAATTTAGAGAATTATATAACGGTTCAACATATTGAATTGATGAATATAGTTATCATGATTACTGGATCTATTGTTGGTACAGCATATATAACTGAACTTTTCATCGCTTGGTACTCAGGGGTTGAATACGAACAATACGCTTTTTTAAATAGGGCAACAGGTCCATATTGGTGGGCTTATTGGGCTATGATGACGTGTAATGTCTTTTCGCCACAATTGATGTGGATAAAGAAATTAAGAACTAGTATTCTTTTTTCATTTTTTATATCCATCGTTGTGAATATTGGCATGTGGTTTGAAAGATTTGTTATTATTGTCACTTCTTTACACAGAGATTACCTACCCTCCTCTTGGACGATGTTTTCTCCTACGTTTGTAGATGTGGGGATATTTGTAGGTACTATTGGATTCTTTTTTGTATTATTTTTATTATACTCAAGAACGTTTCCTGTGATAGCTCAAGCAGAAGTGAAGACAATATTAAAAACTTCAGGCGATAATTATAAAAAAAATAGAGATAAAAAATAATGGCTGATAAAATATTACATGCCGTATACGATGATGATGATAAGTTAATGGATGCTGTCAAAGATTTGAGATCATCAAATTTTTCAATTGATGAGGTTTATACACCTTTTCCAGTTCATGGACTAGATAAAGCTTTAGGTTTAAAGCCAACTAGATTAGCTATTTTATCATTTATTTATGGATGTATTGGATTTTGTTTTGCAATCTTCATGATGAACTATATTATGATAGTCGATTGGCCTCAAAATATTGGAGGAAAACCAAGTTTTTCATTTATTGAAAACTTACCTTCTTTTGTGCCAATTATGTTTGAACTTACAGTATTTTTTGCTGCCCATTTAATGGTTATAACTTTTTATTTAAGAAGTAAATTATGGCCTTTCAAAGAAGCAGAAAACCCAATGCCTTCCACGACTGATGACAAATTTTTAATAGAGATTAAATTTAATGGAGATGGAAAGGCTTTAAAAGCTGCAGTCAAAAAAACTGATGTACTTGAAGTTAAAATAATTGATAATAAAGAATCTAACTAATGAAAAAATATACTTTTTTTAGCGTGATGATATTGTTTAGTATTTTGACTGTGTCATGTTTTGATAAATCAAAACCTAACTATCAGTATTTTCCTAACATGTATGAGTCTGTAGGTTACAGTACTTACGAAGAATCAGATGCTTTTGCTAATGGAATTGAAGCTCAAATACCAGTCGAAGGAACTATTCCAAGAGGGTGGGTTCCTTATGAATATTTAGATACTAATGAAGGTTATGAATTAGCAAAAATTAATTTGTTATCTCCTTTAGAAGTTAATGACGAGAATATCTCAAAAGGTAAAGAGTTGTATAATATTTATTGTGCAGTTTGTCACGGTTCAAAAGGAGATGGTCAAGGAATATTAATGAAAAATGAAAAGTTTTTAGGTATTCCAAGTTATGCTGATAGAGATATTAGCGAGGGAAGTATTTATCATGTTTTAATGTATGGTAAGAACCTTATGGGGTCCCATGCTAGTCAAGTAAATGCTAAAGAGAGATGGCAGATTTCGCAGTATGTAATAAGTTTAAGAGAAAAATTAATAAAATAAATTAATGTACAAGGTTTCTAAAAATATAAAAATCTTTTCACTTACCTTAATGGTAATCGGTGCCCTTGGTTTAGGTTTTAGTTTTTATTCTGCGCCCAAAACTATTGAACAAGCTAAAGAAATGGTTGCAGATTCACATTCTGATGACCATCAAAAAGTTGAATCCCAAATCTCTGAAGAAACACATGCAATTGATGATTCACACAGTTCTTCAGGTGCTCATAATGAAGAGGGTGCTCATTCATCTTCTCACGATGAACACCTACTGCATTATTTACAAAATCGTCCCTGGTCTGCTTTATATGTAGCCGCATTGTTTTTTATGTTTTTATCATTAGGTACTTTGGCTTTTTATGCAATTCAAAGGGCGTCACAAGCAGGTTGGTCTCCTTTGTTATTTAGAGTGATGGAAGGAATAACAGCGTATTTGCTTCCTGGTACACTAATCATATTAGTAATATTAATTTTATCTTCATTACACTTGAATCATCTTTTTGTTTGGATGGACCCTGAAGTTGTTGCTCATGATAAGATAATTCAAGGAAAAGTAGGATATTTAAATTCACCTTTTTTAATTGCTAGAGCTATTTTTTATATTGCAGGTTGGAATTTCTATAGATATATTTCTAGAAAATATTCTATAGCTCAAGACAATTCTTCAGATATATCTAATCATACAAAAAATTTCAAGTGGTCTGCTGGGTTTTTAGCATTTTTTATAGTTACAGAATCTATGATGTCATGGGATTGGATTATGTCAGTTGATCCTCATTGGTTTAGTACATTGTTTGGATGGTACGTTTTTGCAAGTATGTTTGTTTCAGGAATTACTACTATTGCATTAATTACGATTTATCTAAAATCAAAAGGTTATTTAGAAAAGGTAAATCATAATCATATTCATGATTTAGGAAAATTCATGTTTGGTGTTAGTGTGTTTTGGACTTACTTATGGTTTTCTCAATTTATGCTAATCTGGTATGCAAATATCCCAGAAGAAGTTACTTACTTTATTACAAGAATCGAAGATTATAACTTTCCTTTCTTTGGCATGATAGTTTTGAATTTTATTTTCCCTTTATTATTGTTGATGAATAGTGATTATAAAAGAGTTAATTGGTTTATCGTAATGACAGGAATAATAATTTTGATTGGACACTACGTTGACGTTTTCAATATGATTATGCCAGCCACTGTCGGAGATCAGTGGTATTTTGGAATTCCTGAAATTTCAGGTATTTCATTCTTTGCAGGATTATTTATTTATGTGGTATTTAATAGTCTAGCAAAAGCTCCTTTAGAGCCCTCAGGAGACCCTTTAATTAAAGAAAGTGAAAAATTTGTTTACTAAAGAAAATATTAAATGACAGTATTACTTACAATAACAATTTTAATCTTAACAGGAGTTGCTATATGGCAAATTACTAAGATATTCGAATTGTCTAAATTAGGACAAAAGCGTGACGATTCTCAAATTGCTACAGAAAAAGACAATGATTTAAACGGTAAGTTGATGTTTGCTTTTTTAGTTTTTATTTATGCAGTTACTATTTATTCTTTTTGGACTTATTCTAAAGTACTTCTTCCTGAATCAGCATCTGCACATGGACCAGCTTATGACACCTTACTTTGGATATCATTTGCTGTTATTTTATTTGCACAAACTATAACTCAGGCTGTTTTACATATTTTTGCTTATCAGTACAGAGGAATAAATAATAGAAAAGCATATTTTTTCACTCACGACAATAAACTTGAATTTGTTTGGACAATTATTCCTGCTATAATCTTTTTTGTTTTAATTATTTATGGAATGATTACTTGGGGAAAAATAATGAATTTTGAAGAAGATGAGGATGCTTTAGTTGTTGAATTATACGCACAACAATGGAACTGGAAAGCAAGATATGGAGGAGAAGATAATGTGCTTGGGGATGCAAATGTTAGATTTCTTAACGATTTTGACGGAAAAAACTCTGTTGGTATAGATTCGTCTGACCCAAATGGAATGGACGACTTTGTTGTAACTCAAGAATTCCACCTTCCAGTTAACAGAAAGGTAATATTTAAACTTAGATCTCAAGATGTTCTACATTCTGCTTACATGCCACATTTTAGGGCCCAAATGAATTGTGTACCAGGTATGATTACTGAATTTTCTTTTACACCAACTAAAACTACAGATGAAATGAGAATGAATTCAGATGTTGTAGACAAGGTCAATAGAATTAACAAAATTAGATACGAAAATAGTAAATTGCTTACTGCCAAAGGTGAAGAATCACTAGAGCCATATCAGTTTGACTACTTATTGTTATGTGCTAAAATTTGTGGGACATCTCACTATAATATGCAAATGAAAATCGTAGTTGAATCTGAAAAAGATTATGAAAAATGGGTTGCTAAGCAACAAATATTTTCCGAAGTAATTCAATAATATAATATGTCAGAAGTTTCAAGTATTTCGCATTCAAATCACGATGATGATCATCATCATCATAAGGAAACGTTTATTACTAAATATATATTTAGTCAAGATCACAAAATGATCGCTAAACAATATTTGATTTTAGGAGTATTGTTTATGGGCTTTATTGGAGTGGCTATGTCTTTACTATTCAGACTTCAATTAGCATGGCCTGAACAATCCTTTGCAGTTTTTGATATCTTTTTAGGCGATTGGGCACCTGAAGGCGTGATGGATCCTAATATTTATTTAGCATTAGTAACTATTCATGGTACTATAATGGTGTTTTTTGTTCTTACAGCTGGTTTAAGTGGAACTTTTAGTAATTTATTGATTCCATTACAGATTGGGGCTAGAGATATGGCTTCTGGTCTTTTAAATATGATTTCTTTCTGGTTGTTTTTTCTGTCTAGTATGATAATGCTTGCATCTCTTTTTGTGGAAGCAGGTCCAGCTGCTGCTGGATGGACAATTTATCCTCCATTGAGCGCATTACCTCAAGCTCAACCCGGTTCTGGAATGGGTATGACACTTTGGTTAATTTCAATGGCTATTTTTGTTGCTTCTTCATTACTTGGATCACTTAATTATATAGTTACAGTTATAAATTTAAGAACTAAAGGAATGTCAATGTTCAGACTGCCTTTAACAATATGGGCGTTTTTTGTTACTGCAATAATTGGTGTTATTTCTTTTCCTGTTTTACTTTCAGCTTCGTTACTTTTAATAATGGATAGAAGTTTTGGAACTTCATTTTTCCTTTCAGACATTTTTGTTCAGGGTGAAGTCCTTCATTATCAAGGTGGTTCCCCAGTATTATTTGAACATCTTTTTTGGTTTTTAGGACACCCCGAAGTATATATTGTACTGTTACCTGCATTAGGTATAACATCAGAAATTATTGCTACTAATTCAAGAAAACCAATTTTTGGTTATAGAGCCATGGTAGCCTCTATTTTAGCTATTGCATTTCTATCTACAGTTGTATGGGGACATCATATGTTTATTTCAGGAATGAATCCTTTTCTAGGTTCAGTATTTACATTTACTACCTTGCTTATTGCAATTCCGTCTGCTGTAAAAGCATTTAATTATATTACAACACTATGGAAAGGTAATTTACAATTCAACCCAGGGATGTTGTTTTCAATTGGTTTAGTGTCTACTTTTATCACTGGTGGTCTTACTGGAATTATTCTTGGAGACAGTACTTTAGATATTAATATACATGACACTTATTTTGTTGTAGCGCATTTCCATCTAGTTATGGGTATTTCAGCTCTTTATGGTTTGTTTGCTGGAGTATATCATTGGTTCCCTAAATTATTTGGAAGAATGATGAATAAAAATTTAGGTTTCATTCATTTTTGGGTAACAGCTATAGCTGCTTATGGAGTATTTTTCCCAATGCATTTTATTGGAATGGCAGGTTTACCAAGAAGATATTATACAAACACTGCTTTTCCTTATTTCGATGATTTAGCAAATATAAATGTTGTAATCACGGTCTTTGCTTTACTAGCAGGTGCTGCTCAGTTAGTCTTTTTATATAATTTTATTTCAAGTATGTTTTTTGGTAAAAAAGCAGAGCAAAATCCATGGAGGTCAAACACTATGGAATGGACTTCACCTGTTGAACATATTCATGGAAACTGGCCTGGTGAAATACCACATGTACATAGATGGGCATACGATTACAGTAAGCCTGGTCAAAAAGAAGATTTTGTTCTTCAGACTACTCCACTTAGTAAAGGAGAAAAAGAAACTGAACACTAGTTTATTGTTTTTAAATATCGATTTTCTTTTGCCTATATTTGGATAAATGAATGAAAATTTAGACCCTACAGATTCTGGATTTAACACTGAAGAATTAGAAATTGATAAGGCTCTAAGACCATTATCGTTTGATGATTTTGCAGGACAAGATCAAATACTTAATAATCTTAAAGTTTTTGTAGAGGCTTGTAATCAACGTTCAGATGCTTTAGACCATACTTTGTTTCATGGACCTCCTGGTCTTGGAAAAACAACACTAGCCCATATTGTTGCTAACGAATTAGGCGTTAACTTAAAAGTAACATCAGGACCTGTCTTGGATAAGCCAGGTGATTTGGCAGGCTTGTTAACTAATTTAGAGCCAAGGGATGTACTGTTTATTGATGAAATTCACAGGCTAAGTCCAATAGTTGAGGAATACTTGTATTCTGCTATGGAAGATTATAAGATTGATATAATGATAGAAACTGGACCTAACGCAAGAACTGTTCAGATTAATTTAAATCCATTTACACTAATTGGAGCCACAACTAGATCAGGACTATTAACAGCTCCAATGAGAGCTAGATTTGGAATCAACAGTAGACTTGAATATTATAAAACAGAATTACTTTCAACTATAGTAGAAAGAAGTTCTGAAATATTAAACATTGAAACTCATCCTAATGCAGCAATTGAAATTGCAGGAAGAAGTAGAGGAACCCCTAGAATTTCTAATTCATTGTTAAGAAGAGTAAGAGATTTTGCTCAGATTAAGGGAAATGGAATTATTGATATGGAAATAACTAGATTTGCTCTTAAGTCCTTAAATGTAGATAAGAATGGACTTGATGAAATGGATAATAAAATTTTATCTACTCTAATTGATAAGTTTAAGGGAGGGCCTGTAGGTATTAGTACATTGTCTACTGCAGTTTCTGAAAGTGCTGAAACAATTGAAGAGGTTTATGAACCTTTTTTAATTCAACAAGGCTTTATTGTTAGAACACCAAGAGGGAGAGAGGTCACTAAGTTAGCTTATGATCATTTAGGCTTAAAAAAAGCCCAATCTCAAGACCAACTGTTTTAATAAACTAATTTAAAAACACACAACTCAATGGAATTAAACAACTTATTTTATGATCTTTTAATTGATCTACGAATACCAGAGTTTTATGCAGAAATTTTAAATTTAATTTTAGTCTCAATACTAATCTTTATCTCTGTTTTTGTTATTAATTATATATCAAAGAAAATCATAATTAATTTTCTTGAACAAATTTCGGAAAGATCTAAAACTGATTTTGATAATTTTTTAATTGCTAACAAAATTCAAATATATTTATCAAGATTAGTCCCGCTATTCTTTTTATATTGGATTTTACCATATTGGCTTGAAGATTTTCAAGCTTTACTTGTTTATGCTGTTTTAGTTTTAGAAATATATTTTATTATTCTTTTAGTTTGGATAATTAGAAATTTTTTGAGTGCTTGTAAGGATTTCTTTAAAACAGTTGATTCATTAAAAGGGAAACCAATTGAAAGTTTTGTTCAAGTTGCTATGATACTAGTATGGTTTACAGCCATTATAGTGATATTTTCAATTCTTACGGGAACTGATGTGGGAACTTTTCTTACTGCCATGGGTGCACTTTCAGCAGTTCTTTTGCTAATTTTTAAGGATACTATATTAGGATTTGTTGCTAGCATTCAGTTAAGTTCAAATGATTTAATTAGAATCGGGGATTGGGTAACAATGGAAAAGTTTGGAGCTGACGGAGATGTGATAGAAATAAATTTAAGTTCTGTTAAAATTCAAAATTTTGATAAAACCATAACTACTATTCCAACATATAAATTAATTTCTGATTCATTTAAAAACTGGAGAGGAATGAGTGATTCTAATGGAAGAAGAATTAAAAGGGCATTACTAATAAAAGGTTCTTCTATTAGATTCATGAAAAAGGAAGAAGTTTCTAAATTAACAAACATCAAATTATTATCTAACTATTTAGCCGCAACTGAAAAAGAAATAGAACATCATAATTTAAAATTAGATCTTGAAATTGATGATAAAATTAATGGAAGAAATCTTACAAATATTGGTTTGTTTAGAAAATATATAGAAGAATATTTAGTTGCTAATGAATTAATTAATAACAATATGACTATCATGTGTCGTCAATTAACTCCAACATCTCAAGGTGTCCCTCTTGAGATATATGCGTTTGTTTCTGATAAAGAATGGAAAAACTATGAAAATATTGTTTCCAATATCTTTGATCACCTACTTGCTTCGCTAAAAACTTTTGATCTTGAATTATTTGAGCTTCCATCAAATTTTAAAGTTTAACATGAAAAATATTATAATCATATTATGTCTTTTAATTTCTATTTCAATTAATGCTCAATCTGAAAACAACTCAGAATGTACTAATGTGTTTTTAATTAGACATGCAGAAAAGGATAGAACAGATAATACTAATTCTAATCCTCATTTAAATTCATTAGGAATAAAAAGATCACTTAAATGGAAGGGTTTTTTTAAAAATATAAATTTTGATGTTATTTATTCTACTAATTATCACAGAACATTAGAAACTATAAAACCATTTTCTGATACTGGAACCGAGCTAGTTATTTATAACCCCTCAAACATTGATTATGATAAATTTATTTTTAATAACAAGGGTAAAACTATTTTAGTGGTAGGTCACAGTAATACAATCCCAACATTTACTAATAACATTTTAAATAAAAATTTATATAATAATATTGAGGATAATAATAATTCTAACCTATATGTCGTGAATATTTGTGATGAAATTGATGTTCAAAATTCTCTTTATTTTGTTGAATAATGAATTCTGATTTTAAAAATTTACCGAAAGTAGAATTACACGTTCATTTAGATTGTTGTCTTAGTTATAAAGCACTAAAGAAAATTAATCCCAAAATCAGCTACATTACTTTTCAAAATCAATTTATAGGGACGTCATGTAGTTGTTTAAAAGATTATATTAAATGCGCTGACAGAGCGTTAGAATATATGCAAACAAAAGAAGAGCTAGAGATTATTGTAGAGGATATTTTTGATCAATTTAAAGATGACAATGTTATATATGCAGAAGTTAGGTTTGCTCCGCTTCTTCACTTAAACAAAGGTTTGCTTCCAATGGAGGTTGTTGAAATTATAAGTAAAAAAACAAAAGAAAAATCTAATGCTTCAGGTATAGAAGTCAATTTAATTTTATGCACATTAAGACATTATTCTGAAAAGCAAAGCTTGGAAACAATAAATTTAATTAAAGATTTTAAAGGTGAAAATGTTGTAGGGTTTGATATTGCTGCTGACGAAGCAGGATTTCCTCTTGACAATCATACAAAGGCATTTGAGCTAGCAAATGAAAGTAATATATTTTGTACAGCACATGCAGGTGAGGCTTTAGGTGCTCATAGTGTTTCGGAAACTTTAGAAAAATTAAAGCCTTCTAGAATTGGTCACGGTGTTAGGAGTATTGAAGACAAATCTCTATTAAAAAAACTAAAAGCAAATAACATTCATTTAGAACTTTGTTTAACTAGTAATATAGTCACAAAGGTTTATAAAAGTTTTAAGGATCATCCAGCTGATTTTTTATATAAAAATGATTTTTCAATAAGTATTAATACAGACGGAAGGACAATTTCAGATACTAATTTGAATAATGAGTATGGTATTTTAGGCACTCATTTTAATTGGATTAAGAGTCACTTTTTAAAAGTAAATATCAATTCAATGGAAGCTTCTTTTGCTAATTCAAATATTAAAACAAAAATTATTTCAAATTTAAAATCATCTTATAATTAATTAAAATTAGTGGTTACAACTATTTCATTTTTCAAATACAGAACAAATAAATTTTGGGCTTTTAAGCAAATGTATTTAGCTTTTGAGTTACTGAGTAAAGTTCCTGGACTTAATTTTTTTAAATTATTAGGAACAGGAGCAGGGGCAGGATTTAGTCTTTATCCCGACTTTGGCACTTATTCAATATTATGTGTTTGGAAAGATAGATTAAGTGCAGATGATTTTATAAATAAAAGTGATCACTCTATGCTTATTTCAAAGAAAGCTTTCTCAAGGGAGGATTATTTTTTGAATCCAATCCACAGTCATGGTAAATGGGATGGATTGAATCCTTTTAAAGGCGATAATATTCCATTGAATAAATCAAAAAAAATAGCTATTATCACTAGAGCTTCTCTAAATTTTAGTAAGTTATTTGAATTTTGGAGATCCGTCCCAAAAGCTTCTAAGGCAATAAAAAATGCTTCGGGAGTTGTTTGGTTCAAGGGTATTGGTGAACTTCCATTTATTCAACAAGCTACATTTAGCATATGGAACAATATTGAATCAGTTACTGATTTTGCGTATAAAAATAAAAATCATGCTGAAATAGTTAAAAAAACAAGACAAAGAAATTGGTATAAAGAAGACTTGTTTGCTAGGTTCGAGATTATTGATAAACAGACTAAAGTATTTTAAAATTGAAAAAAGCAATTGTCATAGGTTCTGGTATAGGAGGAATCGCTACAGCGTTAAGGCTTAAATCAATGAATTATGATGTCACTGTTTTTGAAAATAATAATTTTCCTGGAGGTAAATTAACAAGCTTTGATCTAGGTCCTTATAGATTTGATGCTGGACCATCGTTACTTACAATGCCACACTTTATTGACGAGCTTTTTGTTCTGTTTAACGAAAATCCAAGGGATCACTTTAATTATAAAAAAAAAGAGATATCCTGCAAGTATTTTTGGGATGACGGAATTACACTTAATGCATATTCTGAAAAATCTAAATTCATAAATGAAATTAACCAGACTCTTGGAGTAAAGGAATCAATAGTTTCTACTTATCTTCTTAAAGCTAAAAGAAAATATGATTTGACTAAAAGTATGTTCTTAGAGCAATCACTGCATAAATTAAAGACTTATTTTTCTAAAGATTTATTAATAGGTCTTTTTAATGTTTTTTCATTCCAAATTAATAAAACACTTAATCAGGTGAATGAATCTGAATTAAAAGAGCCTCATTTGGTTCAGCTCTTCAACCGTTTTGCAACCTACAACGGATCTTCCCCATATAAAACACCAGGCATGATGACTTTGGTTCAGCATCTAGAACAAGAATACGGAACTTATGTTTCTGATAAAGGAATGAATAACATTACAAAATCATTATATGATTTAGCTATAAGACATGGAGTAAAATTTAAATTCGAAAGCTATGTCTCAAAAATATTAGTAAATAATAAAAAAGCTGTTGGTGTTATGGTTGGAGAAAAGTCTTATAATTCTGAAATTGTTGTTTCTAATATGGATATTGTTCCTACTTATAGAAATTTATTAAAGAATCATTATCAACCGGAAAAAACATTAAATCAAGAAAGATCAAGCTCTGCTTTAATATTTTATTGGGGGATTAAAAAGGAATTCAAAAATTTAGATTTACATAATATTTTCTTCTCAAAAGATTATAAAAAAGAATTTCAATCAATTTTTGAAGACAATACCATTTCCAGTGATCCAACAGTTTATGTTAATATTACATCAAAAGATGTAAAAGGAGATGCTCCAGATAATTGCGAAAATTGGTTTGTGATGATTAATTCTCCAAATGATTCTGGGCAAGATTGGGATAGTATGATTGATGATGTGAAAAGCACTATTTTAAAGAAAATAAACAAATTATTAAAGATCAATTTAGAAGATTTCATTGAACATGAGAAAATATATACTCCTAAAACCATTCAGGCCAACACTCAGTCATATATGGGCTCTTTATATGGTTCTTCTAGTAATAATTTAATGTCTGCTTTTTTAAGACACCCTAATTTTTCAAATGAAATATTAAATCTATATTTTTGTGGAGGAAGTGTTCATCCCGGTGGAGGTATTCCATTATGTTTGTTGTCTGCTAAAATTGTATCACAATTAATAAAAAATAAATGAATTTATTAATCCCTAATAATGTCACTTCTAAAATTTCTGTGTTCATAATATGGTTGTTTCATATTTGTGGAATGATTGGCATTTCATACGGAAACAAAGAATTTTTTTTATCATTTACACCAGTTAACCTTTTTATTTCTTTTGTGTTACTGTTTATTAATCAAAAGCGTCTTGAAAGCGTAGAGCTTAAGTCAGTTTTTCTAATATTTATTATTGGAATGGTATCAGAAATTTTGGGTGTAAACTATGGACTTATTTTTGGTGAATATGTTTATTTAGATAATCTAGGAGCTAAAATTCTTGGAGTTCCAGTGTTAATTGGTGTTAACTGGATAATATTAACCTTTATAACCGGTTCATTGTCTTCTTTAATTTTTAAAAACAAGTATTTGTCGGTTATATTGGGAGCAATATTTATGATCCTTTTAGATTTAATAATGGAACCTGTTGCACCATTATTAGGGTTTTGGATATTTGATCTTCCAACTGTTCCTCTACAAAATTACATAGGATGGTTTGCAATTGGGATATTAACTCAAATTATTTTTCAATTTAAAATAAGTGAAAAAGAATT
>Ga0209711_10000458_pt1 | contig 41525 bp, 41 predicted proteins | sample ArcticOcean_MG_C_7_FD_187441 | JGI IMG/M metagenome (GOLD analysis project Ga0209711, IMG submission 187441) | Marine microbial communities from western Arctic Ocean - ArcticOcean_MG_CB11_88 (SPAdes) (version 2) | ecosystem: Environmental > Aquatic > Marine > Oceanic | place: Arctic Ocean...
TAAAAAATGTTTTCTTTCAGTTTAAATTTATCTACCTCTCTCTTTTGCCACTATTTATTGCTAGTTTTTTTCTGATAAAAAAAACAAAAAAAAGTATAAAAAATAAAAAAGATATTATAGTTGTAGTTTTAGCGTTCTGTTCGGCATTAATATTTATATACACTCAGCTATTAACAAAAAATCAAGTTTTAATTTTTTTTTTAATACCCTTCTATTTAGGGATCTCACATGTGTACGCTGTAGAGTATTTCAATAAAAAAAATTTAATATATTTTATTATTTTTTTTCTAGTTTTTGTTACTGCTAAGTATCATTTAAGATTCAATGAGCACAAAAAATTTATGGAACTTGTAAATGCAGATTTTAGCAAAGCTATCAATGCCAGAGTTTTAGATGAAAAATTAAGTGGATTAAATTGGATTACACCACTTTATATGGACAATCCGGCACTAGAGCTAGAAATGCTTAGAGAAGTAAAAAAAACTATAATTGAAGATAAGGAGAATAAAATAATTATTACAGATTATCAATTCCTTTCAGCTATTACAGGTAATCTTAATTATGTTCCAAACAAATGGCTTGATATGATGAGCGTTCCACCCAAAAATAATAAGTATTTTAGTAAGTATAAGTTATTTTTTATTTCAAAAATTAAGGAACAAAAAATTAAAAATATTTATGTAGTTGGTGATAATAAACTTGAAAGTTTTTTATTTATCTTTGAAAAAAAAGAATGCTTAAATTACAAAAAAATAAATAATATTTCTTTAAAATTAGAAATAAAAAATTGTTTTTTATAAATGTTAGATTTTTAAATTTGTAATATTCTTTATTAGCTTTAAAGCATTAAAATTTAAATTATTTATTTTATAATAAGCCAGCATCAAGATATTTAAAAATAAAAATAAAATGACTAGTTCTACATGAAGGTCTTTATTTCTTAAGAAAAAAAAACTTAATAGCGTAAGTAAAAAAGTTCTAATAAAAAATTCTCTTCTAAAAACACAAATAATTTTTATTGAATGGTTTAACAAAAATTTAAAATTAACTTTAGAAACGCCGTAGAATCTTCTTCTTTTTTTAATATTTACATTTACAATTTTTTTACAATTTTTCATTACACCGCTAGAGTAAGCCAGCCAAAGATTATCATTTGAAAAAACATTTTTAAAGTTATCACTAGAAAATGCGCTAAAATTTCCAAAATTCATATATTTACCAGTCAAAAAAAAAGTAACGATTAATCTAAATTTGTTTAATGACCTTAGAAACATATTTTCATGTCTACTGGACCTATTGGCAACAAAAATATTTTCTTTTTCTTTAGCAGCTAGAGAAATTAATTTTTTTAGTTTAGAAGGGTCATCTTCTCCATCTGAGTCTAGAATAGAAATAATTGATTTTTGCTTACTCTTTTCAATAAATTTCAAACCTACATAAATTGCTTTTTGACTTCCGATATTTTTTTTTAAATTTAAAATTTTAATATTATTTATATTACTAAGATTCTTAACGTCTAGTTTAAGTTTTTCTGAAGAATTGTCATTAACTATAATAACACCAAACTTTCCTTTGATACCTTTAATATTTTTATTTAAATAAAATAAAAGTTTATTCAATGATCTCCAGTCATTATAAGTTGGCGTTACAATAAAAAAACTATTCATAATTTAAAATTTTATTTATTTTTTATTTGATAATATATTCATATTATCTATAACTAGTCTCAAATTAAATTTAATTTATTAAATTAATGAATATTCACGAACATCAAGCTAAAAAACTTTTAAAAGATTATGGAGCTCCAGTTTCTAATGGTGTCGTTATTTTTGACCCCAGCGAAGTTGTTGATAAGATTAAACAACTAAACTCAAAAGAATATGTTTTAAAGGCCCAAATTCATGCTGGTGGTAGAGGTAAAGCAGGTGGCGTTAAGTTAATTAAAACTGTCGATCAGCTAATTGAAGAAACAAAAAAAATGTTTGGCAAGGTTTTAAAAACTCACCAAACTGGTCCAGAAGGGAAAGAAGTTAAAAGACTCTACATAGAAGAAGCGTCTGATATTTCTAAAGAATTTTACCTTTCTTGCTTGGTAGACAGGGAAAGTTCCAAAATTGCATTTATAAGTAGCACAGAAGGTGGAGTGGATATTGAAAAAATTTCCATCGACTCGCCAGAAAGAATAATTACTACAAAAGTTGATTTAAAAAAAAACATTGAAAAAAATGAAATTGAAAAGATTTTAAAAATATTTAATTTTAACGAAGAACAGCAAGTAGTTGCTTCAAAATTAGTTCAAACTCTATATAAAATTTTAATAGAAAAAGATGCTAATCTAATTGAAATAAATCCGTTGATTATTACAAAAGATCAAAAGTTAGTTTGTTTAGACGCAAAAATGAGTTTTGATGACAATGCAATATTTAGAAGGCCAGAAATTTTAGAGTTAAGAGATTTAAATGAAGAGGAACCAGCGGAAATTGAAGCAAGCAAAAATGACTTAGCTTATATAAAACTAAATGGCTCTATTGGATGCATGGTTAATGGCGCCGGACTTGCAATGGCAACAATGGATATAATTAAGCTATACGGAAAAGAACCAGCTAATTTTCTAGATGTTGGCGGCGGAGCCTCTAAAGAAAAAGTTTCTGCAGCATTTAAATTAATTTTATCTGACAAAAATGTTAAGGGAATTCTAATTAATATATTTGGAGGAATAATGAGGTGTGATGTGATAGCACAAGGTGTTATTGATGCTGCGAAAGAAACTAATTTAAATGTTCCTTTAGTTGTTAGATTAGCTGGAACAAATTTTCAAGAAGGAAAAAATATTTTAGAGAAATCTGGGCTTAAAATATTATCTGCTTCAGATCTCAATGATGCAGCTAAAAAAATTGTTGAGGCTATAAAATAAATGTCCATTTTAGTCAATAAAAATACAAAAGTAATCTGCCAAGGATTTACAGGAACTCACGGAACCTTTCATTCTGAGCAAGCTTTAAAATATGGAACAAATCTAGTTGGTGGTGTGACACCAAAAAAAGGTGGGCAAGAACACTTGGGTCTACCTGTATTTAGTTCAGTTGAAGAAGCAAAAAAAATCACTGATGCAGACGCAACAATGATTTATGTTCCACCAAAATTTGCAGCTGATGCTATTTTAGAAGCAATTGATTCAAAAATAACTCTAATTGTTTGTATCACAGAGGGAATTCCAGTGATTGACATGATAAAAGTTAAGCAAGTTTTAAAGAAAAGTAAAAGTCGTTTAATTGGACCAAACTGTCCAGGAATAATAACACCAGATGAATGTAAGATTGGAATTATGCCAGGAAGTATTCATAAAAAAGGTTCCGTTGGAATAGTATCTAGATCTGGCACTTTAACTTATGAAGCAGTAGCCCAAACAACAGCAACTGGTATGGGTCAGTCAACCTGCATAGGAATAGGAGGAGACCCTATAAATGGAACTAATTTTATCGATTGTATAGAACTTTTTTTAAAAGACGACGATACCAAATCTATTGTAATGATAGGGGAAATAGGCGGATCAGCAGAAGAAGAAGCTTCAGAATTTATAAAAAAATCTAAAATTAAAAAACCAATAGTTGGGTTTATTGCTGGATTAACAGCACCACCGGGAAGAAGAATGGGCCACGCTGGAGCTATTATATCGGGAGGCAAAGGTGGAGCAGAAGATAAAATTGAAAATATGAAGTCTGCCGGGATAATCATATCAAAATCACCCGCTGATATCGGAACAACTTTGCTAAAAAAACTAAATAGTTAATTAAAAATATTATATGTTATTATGAGACAATAAAATGTCATCGCCTCGAGATAATAATATATTTAAAAAAACATCATTTCTAGCTGGGAATAACTCTGCTTTTATAGAAGAATATTATTCAGAATACTTAAAAAATTCTAGTAATCTCCCTCAAGATTGGAAAGACTTTTTTGATGGACTAAATGAAAATAAAGATATTGTTTATAAAACTTTAGAAGGACCTAGCTGGGCACCCCAAAAAATAATTAAAAGAGATAATTTAAATTTAGAGGACTCATTAAAAAAAATTTTACCGGAAGATAATAAAGTTAATGATCTTCCCATTACAACAGAACCTGCAAAATATTCTATAAGAGCTATAATGTTAATCAGAGCTTATAGAATTAGAGGACATCTCGCTGCTAACTTAGATCCACTTGGATTAATGGTGAGAGAGGAACACGCAGAACTTAAACCAGGAACATATGGCTTTACTAAAAATGATCTTAATAAAAAAATATTCTTAGATGGAGTTTTAGGATTACAAGAAGCAACACTTGCAGAAATAATAACTATTTTAAAAAAAACTTATTCAGGAAATATAGGGTACGAGTTTATGCACATGGGAGACCCAGAAGAAAAAAATTGGATTAGGGATAGAATAGAAGGACCACAAAAAGAAATTATTTTTACAGAAAATGGAAAAAAAGCAATTTTAAATAAAATTATTGAAGCAGAAGGTTTTGAAAAATATCTACATGTTAAGTTTGTAGGAACAAAACGATTTGGAATTGATGGTGGAGAATCCTTAGTCCCTGCACTTGAACAAATAATAAAGAGAGGTGGAAACTTGGGTGTCAAAGAAATTAAGATTGGTATGTCCCACAGAGGTAGACTAAATGTTCTAGCAAATGTTATGCGCAAGCCATTCAAAGCAATTTTTAATGAATTTTTTGGTAGTGCTGTGGAGGCTAAAAGAGATTTTGAGGGAGATGTTAAATATCATTTAGGTGCGTCTTCAAATCGTGAGTTTGATGGAAATGTTGTACATATTAGCTTAACTGATAACCCGTCCCACCTAGAAGCAGTTAATCCAGTAGTATTAGGCCAAGTAAGAGCAAAACAATTTTTTCATAAAGATCCAGAAAGAAAGAAAGTTATACCAGTTTTAATTCATGGAGATGCGGCTTTTGCCGGGCAAGGAATAGTTGCAGAATGTTTTGCAATGTCAGGATTACCAGGACATAATATAGGTGGAACAATTCATATTATCGTTAACAATCAAATAGGTTTTACAACATCACCAAGATTTGCAAGATCTTCGCCTTACCCAAGCGAAGTAGCAAAAATTGCTCAAGCCCCCATTTTACATGTCAATGGAGATGACCCAGAAGCAGTAGTTCATTGTGCCAAAATTGCAACTGAGTTTAGACAGCAATTTAATAGAGATATTGTGATCGATATGTTTTGTTACCGGAGATTCGGACATAACGAAGGTGACGAGCCTTCTTTTACACAGCCTTTGATGTATAAAAAAATAAAATCTCATCCTACATCTTTAAAAATCTATTCTGAAAAACTAGTAAATGAAAAACTTTTTTCCAAAGAAAAAGTAGACCAACAAATACATGATTTTAAATCATATTTAGAGAAAGAATTTACTGAATCAAAAAACTACAAACCAGAATTGAAGTGGTTCGACGGTGTTTGGTCTAGGTTTACACCTACACCTGGCAAGGACAAAAGAGGAGCTAGTGGAGTTGATAAAGAAAAAATTAATTTAATAGGAAAAAAAATAACCACTATTCCAAATAATTTTAACGTACATAAAACTTTAAAAAAAATATTTGAGAATAAGCAAAAAATGTTCAACAACAATCTCCCAATTGATTGGTCAACAGCTGAAACTTTGGCGTTTGGCACACTTCTAACCGAGGGTTTTTCCGTAAGACTGTCAGGCCAAGATTCTGGTAGAGGAACTTTTAGTCAGAGACATTCTGTTCTTAGAAATCAGGATAGTCATGAAAGATACGTTCCTTTGAACAATATTTCAATAAATCAAAAAAAATTTGAAGTAATAGATACACTCTTATCCGAGCTAGCTGTATTGGGTTTTGAGTTTGGCTATTCTTTATCAGAACCCGAAACCTTGGTATTATGGGAAGCTCAATTTGGTGATTTTGCTAATGGAGCACAAATAATCATCGATCAGTTTATAACTTCCGGTGAGTCTAAATGGGGAAGAGCTAGTGGCCTAGTGATGTTGCTGCCTCACGGTTACGAAGGTCAAGGTCCTGAACATTCTTCAGCAAGACTGGAAAGATTTTTACAAATGTGCGCGCGAGATAATATTCAAGTAGTAAATTGTACAACGCCTGCTAACTATTTTCATGCGTTAAGGAGACAAATGCATAGAGAGTTTAGAAAACCATTGATAATTATGACTCCAAAATCTTTATTGAGACATAAACAATGCGTTTCAACTATAGATGATTTTACAAAAAAAACTTCCTTTCACAGAGTTTTGCCAGATCGAGCTTATACAAGTGAATATAATTTGATTAAACTTAAAAAGGATAACGAAATTAAAAAGGTAGTTATTTGTTCTGGTAAAATTTATTTTGATTTAGTTGATGCTCGAGAGAAAACAAAAAATAACAAAGTTGTTTTTATTCGTTTAGAACAAATTTATCCATTTCCGGTGAAAAGATTGGGCAAAGAATTGAAAAGGTATGCTAAAAATGCTGACATTTACTGGTGCCAAGAAGAACCAAAAAATATGGGTGCTTGGAACACAGTTAACCATTACATAGACAGAACCTTAGAAATTATTAATTTTAGCAATAAAAACGTTGAATATATTGGAAGAAGACCTTCAGCTACCACAGCCACTGGAAATCTCAATAAACACCTTGCACAACAAAAAGAAATATTAGAAAAGGTGGTTGGAAAAATTAATTAATGTCTGAACGTATACTAGTCCCTGTACTTGGAGAATCTGTAACAGAAGCTACAGTAGCTAAATGGTTAAAGAATGAGGGTGATATTGTTAATACAGATGAAGCAGTAGTAGAATTAGAAACTGATAAAGTTAATGTTGAAGTACCCGCACCCTCTAGTGGCACAATAGAAAAAATTTCTGTTAAAGAAGGGCAAACTGTAAACGTTGGAGCCTTATTAGGAACTATTTTACAGTCAAAAAATGAAAAGGTAAACGCAAGAGAGGATGAAAAAAAATATTCACCTCCATCAAAAAAAACACAAGTTGTCAACGAAGAGGAAAGAGTTGAGGGCATTAAAAAAAAAGAGGAAAGTATTGAAAAAACAAAAACATTTAAAACAGAAAATGAAGAAGAGCCTCTTATTCTAACAGAAGTTCACGATGAACAAAAAGTTTCAAGAAATTCAAACACAAATATTATTTCTCCCGCCGCAAGGAAATTAGCAACAGAGTCTAATATTAATCTTGATGAGGTTAAAGGTTCAGGTAAAAATGGAGTTGTTTTAAAAGAAGATCTTCTAGATTTAATGGGTACCACACCAAAATCTTCAGAACGAAAAACTACACATGGACCTGAAGAAAGAATTAAAATGACAAGATTAAGAATGACGATAGCTAAAAGACTTAAAGAGGCTCAAGAAAACGCAGCTATGTTAACTACTTTTAACGAAGTAGATATGAGTGCAGTTATCTCAATGAGAAGTGCGCACAAGGAAGAGTTTCAAAAAAAATATGATGTTAAATTGGGTTTTATGTCTTTTTTTGTAAAAGCATGTGTTGTTGGACTTAAAAATTATCCTGTTATAAACGCAGAAATTCAAGGAGAAGAAATTGTTTATAAAAATTATTACAATATAAGTATAGCCGTTGGTACAGATAGAGGTTTGGTTGTGCCTGTTCTTAGAAATACAGATGAGATGTCTTTTGCAGAAATTGAAAAAAATATTAATTTACTTGGACAAAAAGCAAGAGATGGAAAAATTATTATTGACGATTTACAAGGGGGAACCTTCACAATTACAAACGGGGGTATTTATGGCTCAATGCTTTCGACACCTATCTTAAACCCACCCCAGTCAGCTGTATTAGGTATGCACAATATTATAGAACGGCCTGTAGCTATAAATAAAAGTGTCACTATTAGACCGATCATGTATCTAGCTTTGTCATATGATCATAGGATTGTTGATGGAAAAGAGGCAGTTTCTTTTTTAAAAATAATAAAAGAGTGTCTTGAAGACCCTAGAAGACTATTTCTAAATTTATAGTTATGGAAAATAATTTTGATGTAATCATTATCGGTGGAGGTCCTGGTGGATATGTTTGTGCTATTCGTGCAGCTCAATTAGGCTTGAAAACCGCGTGTATTGAATCAAGAGGAACACTAGGTGGAACTTGTCTTAACGTAGGATGTATACCATCTAAAAGTCTTTTAAATTTATCTGAAACTTATCACAAAGCTCAAAAGGACTTTAACGCACAAGGAATAGAATTTACAGGTTTAAAACTTAATCTAGATAAGATGATGGCAAATAAAAATAAATCAGTTCAAGTTTTAACTAAAGGAATTGAATTCTTATTTAAAAAAAATAAAGTAACATATATTAAAGGTAAGGGTGTTTTGTTTTCTAAAAATGATGTTGTTGTTTATGAGGGAGAGAAAAAAACATCGTATAAATCTAAAAATATTGTTATCGCTACAGGTTCAGGCCCGTCTTCGTTGCCTGGCATGGAAACTGATGAAAAAAATATTGTATCCTCAACAGGTGCACTTGCATTAAAGGAAGTGCCAAAAAATTTCATAGTTATAGGCGGTGGGTATATTGGATTAGAAATGGGTTCTGTTTGGTCGCGACTTGGTTCAAACGTAACTGTTTTAGAATATTTAGACCACATTACCCCTGGAATGGATAAAGAGATTTCATCAGAATTTATGAAAATTTTAATAAAACAAGGATTTAAATTTAAATTAAACTCAAAAGTAATCTCTGTAAACAACAAAGGCGATCAAGTGGAAGTTACTTTTACAAACAATGAAACAGCAAAAGAAGAAAAAATTTTAGCTGACAAAGTTTTAGTTTCGGTTGGAAGAAAACCTTATACAGAAGGATTAAATTTAACAAAAATGGGAATTAAAAAAGATAAGCAAGGAAGGATTGATGTAAATGAAAAATTACAAACTTCGATAAATAATATTTATGCAATTGGGGACGTAATCAAAGGGCCAATGCTTGCTCATAAAGCTGAAGAAGAAGGAATTGCCGTTGCTGAAATTATAGCAGGTCAAGCTGGGCATGTTAATTACGATATTATACCTGGTGTTATTTACACATCACCAGAAGTTGCTGTTGTTGGAAAAACGGAAGAACAACTCAAAAAAGAAAATATAAATTATAAAGTTGGTAAATTTCCTTTTCTTGCGAATTCACGCGCTAAAGTTAACAACGAAACAGATGGTTTTGTAAAAATCTTAGCTGATAAAAAAACAGATAGAGTTCTAGGTGTTCACATGATCGGCCCACATACTGGTGACATGATAGCTGAAATGGCTTTAGCTATGGAATTTGGTGCCAGTGCCGAAGATATTGCTCGAACATGCCATGCCCACCCGACTCACACAGAAGCAGTAAAAGAGGCAGCTCTAGCTGTTGATAAAAGAGCAATTCATTTTTAATTGATATAACATCAATTAAATTCTTGAAATGAAAGTTCCTGTTTTAATTCCTAAAATATTTAATTTTCCATTTACCTATGATTCTGGTTTTTTAGAAGCTTTAGAACCAGGTGACTTAGTCCTGGTTCCTTTCGGCAAGAGTCAGGAAGTTGGAGTAGTATGGGATCAAGTTCAACCCTCATTAAAAAAATTTAAGATAAAAAAAATAGAAAAAAAAATAGACACTTTTAAGATTAAAAAAAATTTAATCGACTATATTAATTGGTTTTCTGCTTACAATTTGGTTTCAAAAGGAATGGTTCTTAAAATGTGTCTTGGGGATAAAAAAAATACAACAAAAATTGAGCACCACATTAAAGAAACAATAAAAAAAGATAAATTTAAATTTGTTTTAAACAAAGATCAAAAAAAAAGTCTCGATGACCTTAGAAAATTTGGAAATTCGTTTAATGTATCCTTATTACAAGGTGTCACAGGGTCGGGAAAAACAATAGTTTATTTTGAAAGAATAAAAGAAATTTTAAATAAAGGACAGCAAGTACTTATATTGCTACCTGAAATATTTTTAACTAATCAATTTAAAGACAGATTTGAGGAATTTTTTGGTTTTTTACCAGCAATTTGGCATTCAAAAATAGGAATTAAAAGTAAGAGAAAAATCTGGCAAGGAGTCGTTAACAAGAGTTTAAATTTAGTGATAGGAGCACGTTCTTCATTGTTATTACCATTTAAAAATCTAGGATTAATTGTTTTAGATGAAGAACATGATCCTTCATATAAACAAGATGAAGGTATTATTTATCATGCACGTGATATGGCAATATCAAGAGCATCTTTTGAAAATATACCTATACATTTGGTTTCAGCGGTTCCTTCGTTAGAAACTTTTTCTAATATAAAAAATAAAAAATATAACTACACAAGATTAAGAAATCGTTATCGTGATTTTCCATTACCAGAAGCTAAAGTAGTCAACCTTGAAAAATCTTCACTTAATAAAGATCAATTTATTGCAGATGAAACTATAGATTTAATTCAAGATTATTTAAAAAAAAAAGAACAGGTATTATTTTTTCTAAACAGAAGAGGATATGCTCCTTTTTTAATTTGTAAAAAATGTGGCTTTAAACACTTATGTCCAAACTGTTCAATTTATTTAACCTATCATAAGTCAATTAATAAACTTATCTGCCATCATTGTGGAATTAAAGTTAAGAAAGAAAAAAACTGTAAGATCGTTAAAGAAATTTGTGATTTTCGTATGTACGGTCCAGGTGTTGAAAAAATATACGATGAGTTAAAAATCATTTTTCCAAAAAAAAATATTAAAATATTTTCAAGTGATTTTTTAGCAAAAAAAAAGGAGCCAGAATCTATCTTAAAAAAGATAGAAAAAAATGAGATAGATATTCTGGTAGGAACACAGCTAATTTCAAAAGGATTTAATTTTCCTAAATTAAATTGCATCGTTGTGGTAGATGCTGACTTTTCTGGAATGGGTTATGATTTAAGAACAACAGAAAAGAATATACAACTTTACAATCAATTAAGTGGAAGAGCAGGTCGATTTTCAAGTAAGTCTACTATCATTTATCAAACTGCAGCGCCTTTAAATGAAACTTTAAAAGATGTATTAGAAAATAATCCAGAAAAATTTTTAAACAATGAGTTAGTTATAAGAAAAAATAAAAATTTACCTCCCTATTCAAGACTTATTGCTTTAATAATTTCAGCTAATTCTAGTCAGGATAGTTTTAGGGCAGCACAAGAGATCAAAAAAAAATTAAGTACTATAAGTCAACTTGATGTTTTAGGTCCTGTAGATTCTCCTATATTTAAGATTAAAAAAAAGTATAGAACACGACTTTTATTAAGGTCTAAAAACAACAAACTAATACAAAAAAGTGTAGGTAAAATTCTTGATAATTTAACCATATCTAAAAAAATAAAACTTACAGTTGATGTTGATCCAATTAATTTTGCCTAAAACAATCTAACCACCTTGATCGATACCAATCCTTATGGTAGGAAACCACATTCTTTATAACATTTCAAAACTAAAGGTATTAAAGTGAGTTCCAATAAGTCATTTTCTACAGAAACTGCCAATAGATACGCTTTAGCACTATATGAACTTGCTAAAGAAAATTCTGAATTAGAAACCGTAGAGAGAGATATTAAAGAGTTTTTAATGGTTCACAATGCTAGTGAAGATTTAAAAAATTTTATTAAGAATCCCACTCAATCACAATCAAATCAATTAAATGTATTACATAAAATTTTAGATCAAATGAGTTTATCAAAAATTATTAAAAACTATTTTTCTGTTTTAGTTACCAAAAGACGAATTTTTTTTTTAAATACTATTTTGCTAAATTTTTTATCTTTAGTCTCAAAGAAAAGAGGAGAACTAAACGCTTCTTTAACTTCTTCAAAGAGCTTAACAAATGAAGAACTTAAAAATTTAAATACTGAGCTTTCGGAATCAATAGGAACTAATGTGGCATTTAATTACAAAGTTGATGAAACATTAATTGGTGGATTAAAAATTCAAATAGGAAGTTTAATGATTGACACTTCGATTAAAAATAAATTAAAAAAATATGAACAAATAATGCTAGAAGCATAATATGCAGATAAATCCATCAGAAATTACAAAAATATTAAAAGAACAAATAAAAAACTTTGGTGAAAAAGCTGAGGTTTCAGAAATTGGAAAGGTACTATCTGTTGGCGATGGGATAGCAAGAGTTTTTGGTTTAGACAATGTGCAAGCTGGAGAAATGGTAGAATTTGAAGATGGCTCTAAGGGTATGGCACTAAACTTAGAAAGTGACAATGTTGGAATAGTGGTTTTTGGTGATGACAGAAAAATAAAAGAAGGTAGTACGGTAAAAAGAACCGGTTCAATCGTGGACGCACCTGTCGGCAAAGAACTCCTAGGAAGAGTCTTAGATGGATTAGGAAACCCAATTGACGGAAAAGGAAATTTAAGTGAAAAAATAGAAAGAAAAAGAGTAGAAGTCAAAGCGCCTGGAATTATTCCCAGACAGTCTGTAAGTGAACCGATGCAAACAGGTTTGAAAGCTATCGATACTTTAATACCGATAGGTAGAGGTCAAAGAGAATTAATTATTGGTGATCGTCAAACTGGTAAAACCGCAGTTGCTATTGATGCAATTATTAATCAAAAAACAATTAATGAATCTGAAGACGAAAAAAAAAAGCTATATTGTATTTATGTAGCTATAGGTCAAAAGCGTTCTACTGTTGCACAAATTGTTAAAACATTGGAAGACGCGGGAGCCATGAAGTATACAACAGTTGTTGCTGCGACTGCTTCAGATGCTGCTCCACTCCAGTTTTTAGCTCCTTATACTGGTTGCACAATTGGAGAATATTTTAGAGATAACGGAATGCATGCATTAATTATTTACGATGATTTATCAAAACAAGCTGTCGCCTACAGACAAATGTCTTTATTATTGAGAAGACCTCCTGGACGAGAAGCCTATCCAGGTGATGTGTTTTATCTGCACAGTAGACTTTTAGAAAGAGCTGCAAAACTTAGTGACGCTAATGGCGGCGGTTCTTTAACTGCTTTACCTATAATTGAAACGCAAGCAGGAGATGTTTCTGCTTATATTCCAACTAATGTAATTTCTATTACTGATGGACAAATATTTTTAGAAACACAACTATTCAATCAAGGTATCAGACCAGCAGTTAACGTTGGACTGTCAGTTTCTAGAGTAGGGTCTGCTGCACAGACCAAGGCAATGAAAAAAGTCGCTGGCTCAATAAAACTAGAGTTAGCCCAATACAGAGAAATGGCAGCTTTTGCTCAATTTGGATCAGATCTTGATGCGTCAACACAAAAACTTTTAAATCGTGGTTCAAAACTAACGGAACTTTTAAAACAAAATCAATACTCACCATTAACTGTTGCAGAGCAAGTTATTTCTGTGTTTACAGGAGTTAGAGGATACTTAGATGACGTGGAGTTAAACAAAATTAAAATTTTTGAAAAAGATATTTTAGAAAAAATTAAAAATGAAAAAAATGAAATTTTAAGCACAATTCAAACTACTGGAAAATTAGAAAAGGATACTGAAGATTTATTAATTCAAATAATAGAAGAGTATAAAAAAAATAAAAACAATGCCTAGTCTAGATGATTTAAGAAAAAGAATTGTTAGTGTTAAGTCAACACAAAAAATCACCAAGGCAATGAAAATGGTAGCTGCTGCAAAACTACGGAAAGCACAAGAGAACGCTGAAAAAGGAAGGCCGTATAGTGAAAAGATGCAAAATATAATTTTAAATTTAACAGAGTCTATAAGCGACCCTCAAAATGCCCCAAAACTATTAATTGGAACTGGCAAAGATCAAATTCATTTGTGCGTAATAATGACATCTGACAGGGGTTTGTGCGGGGGTTTTAATTCAAATATATGCAGATTAGCAAAAAAATATTTTGAAAAAATAATAAAAGAAGGAAAAAATTTAAAGATTATCACAGTCGGTTCAAAAGGACACGATCAGCTCAAGAGAGAATACGGAAAGTATATTATTCAAAAATTAAGTTTTAAAAATAAAAAAAAAATTTCTTTTACCGAAGCCAATGAAGTAGGAAAAATAATTTTAGATCTATTTGATGAAAATGAGTTTGATAAATGTATTTTATTTTTTAATAATTTCAAGAATGTTATGACACAAATACCAGAAGCCCAGCAGATAATTCCAACTGAAGTAAAAAAAAATTCCAAAAAAAATGAAGAAATTTTTTATGAATTTGAACCTGATGAAGATGAGATTCTTGAAGATCTGCTACCAAAAAATATTTCAACACAAGTTTTTAAAGCCTTTTTAGAAAATTCTGCTAGTGAGCAAGGTTCTCGTATGACAGCTATGGACAGCGCGACTAGGAACGCAGGAGATTTAGTTAATAAATTAACAATAAACTATAACAGAAGTAGGCAGGCAGTAATCACCAAAGAATTAATTGAAATAATATCAGGAGCGGAAAGTTTATAATTATGAAAAAAACAGGAAAAATTACTCAAATTATTGGTGCAGTTATCGACGTAACGTTTGATGGAGATTTGCCAGAAATATATACGGCACTTGAAGTTAGCAATGAGGAAAACAAACTAGTATTGGAAGTTGCTCAACATTTAGGTGAAGGTAGTGTTAGAACTATAGCAATGGATTCTACAGAAGGTTTAAAACGAGGTGACGTAGTTACCAATACAGGAGAGCCCATCCTCGTACCAGTTGGACCGGAAACACTCGGAAGAATAATCAACGTAATTGGTGAGCCAATTGATGAAAAAGGACCAGTTAAAACTAAAGAAAAATGGCCAATCCACAGACAAGCTCCTAGTTTTACCGAACAGTCTACTGAAACAGAAATGTTAGTCACTGGAATTAAAGTTATCGACCTTTTAGCCCCCTATGCGAAAGGTGGAAAAGTAGGTTTATTTGGAGGGGCAGGAGTTGGTAAAACAGTAACTATTATGGAATTAATAAATAATATTGCAAAAGCACACGGGGGGTTTTCAGTATTTGCTGGAGTTGGAGAAAGAACACGAGAAGGAAACGATTTATATCATGAAATGATTGAGTCTGGAGTAATTAAACCAGACGGTGAAGGATCTAAAGCTGCATTAGTTTATGGGCAAATGAATGAACCACCGGGGGCGAGAGCAAGAGTTGCCCTTACAGGCTTAACAGTTGCTGAATATTTTAGAGATAAAGAGGGACAAGACGTACTATTTTTTATTGATAATATTTTTAGGTTTACTCAGGCAGGATCAGAAGTTTCAGCCTTATTGGGAAGAATTCCTTCTGCTGTAGGATATCAACCAACTCTAGCTACTGACATGGGTAATTTACAAGAAAGAATTACATCAACTAGTAAAGGCTCAATCACATCTGTACAAGCGATTTATGTTCCTGCAGATGATTTAACAGATCCAGCACCAGCTACTTCATTTGCACACTTAGATGCTACAACTGTTCTTTCAAGGCAAATAGCTGAAATTGGAATTTACCCAGCGGTAGATCCTTTAGACTCTACCTCAAGAATTCTTGATCCAAGAATAGTGGGAGAAGAACACTATAGGGTAGCAAGAGAAGTTCAACAAACATTACAAGCATATAAATCTTTGCAAGATATTATAGCAATTTTAGGTATGGATGAATTATCAGAAGAAGATAAAATTACAGTAACAAGAGCAAGAAAAATTCAAAGATTTTTATCACAACCGTTCTTTGTCGCAGAAGTTTTTACGGGTTCACCTGGAAAATTAGTAGATTTAGAATCAACCATCAAAGGATTTGATGCAATCTGTAAAGGTGACTATGACCATCTTCCAGAATCTGCATTTTATATGGTTGGTGGAATTGAAGAAGCAGTAGATAAAGCTGAAAAAATGGCTCAAGACGCTAAGTAGCAATGTCAGAAAGATTTAATTTAGAGATCATTAGTCCGGATCAAACTTTGTTAAACACAGAGGTAAAACAAGTAATCATACCTGCATACGAGGGATTAATGACAATATTAAAAGATCATATCGCGCTAGTTACTTTTTTAAGACCAGGATTTATAGAAGCGATAACTGAAGATAAAATTGAAAAATTTTATGTTGAAGAAGGGACTGTAGAATTTTTTAATAACAAGCTTTTAATTCTAACTTCATCTACAATTAAATTAGAAAAACTTACAAAAGAAAACATATCAAAGATGATCGATGACTCTAAAATTCTTTTACAAAGTTCAGATATTAAAGATAAAGAAAAATATATTATAAGTCACAAGTTAGAAACACTTCTGCAAATTAGTTAGTAATTTTTTTTAGTTCTAGTAATACTTTTTTATAAATATGCTTTTTAAATAGTACAATTAGATCTGGTAAAAGATTTATATCTATCCATTTCCATTCTATAAATTCAGGATTTTTTGTATTTATATTAATTTCATTATCATTCCCTAGAAATTTAACCACAAACCATTTTTGTTTTTGACCTCTGTACTTTCCTTTCCATATTTTTCCAATTAAGTTATCTGGCAACTCGTATTCAAGCCATTGATCAAGTTCTTTTAAAACTTTAATATTTTTTATACTAGTTTCTTCCAAGAGCTCTCTTTTCATTGCCTGCAATAAAAGTTCGTTAGCATCCACTCCTCCTTGTGGCATTTGCCATTTATCAAACGGATTATCTTTCCTTTTACCAACAAAAACTTTATTTTGTGAGTTGAGAACTGCTATTCCAACACCTGTTCTCAGTGGTAGAATTTTATGATTCATTTTTAAGATTTAAGCAAAGCAACTGCATATTTTAATTGATTGTCAGTAGCGGAATTAATTTTAAAATCTTTTCCAATTTCTTCCACAAAAATGTCAGGTAAAACACCAACTTTTGATATCGATTTTCCAGAAGGTAAATAATATTTTGATATCGTTAGCCTTAAACCACCACCATTTTTAAGCGGTATAATGGATTGCACAGACCCTTTTCCGTAGGTGCGTTCACCTAAAATAATTGCTCTCTTATGATTTTTCAGTGCACCAGATACAATTTCTGATGCCGAAGCTGATCCATTATTAGTAATCACTATTAAAGGCTTTTTATTTATTCCATCTCCTTTCCTAGAAAAAAATCTTCTTGTCTCACTGATTTTTCTCCCTTTTGTAGAGACTATTTCACCGTCGTCTAGAAAAAAGTCAGTTATACTTATTGCTTGAGTTAACAGTCCTCCAGGGTTGTTTCTTAAATCAAGAATATAGCCGGTTAATTTATTTTTATTTTCAAAACTATTAATTTTTTTAAATAGTTGCTTATCACTATTCTCATTAAAAGATTTTAATCTTAAATATCCAATTTTGTTCTTATCACCAATTATTTTTGCTTCAACTGACTGAACTTTTATAACAGCTCTTTTAATTTTAAATTCGAGGGCCTTTTTTTCATTCTTTCTCCGCACTGTTAATTTTATTTCTGATCCAATCGGACCGCGCATAAGCTCAACTGCCTCAGTCAGTGATTTACCCTGTACTTGTTGTCCGTTAATTCTAACAATGTAATCTCCTGATTTAATACCCGCATTTGCTGCTGGTGTGTCATCAATTGGAGAAATAACTTTAACAACACCTGACTCCATTCCTATTTCAATTCCAAGACCACCGAACTCCCCTTTGGTATCAGTCTGCATGCCATCAAATGACTTAGGGCTCATATATGCCGAATAAGGATCCAATGACTGCAAGAGACCGTTAATTGCTGAGTCCATGATTTCTGCTTGGTTAACTTCGTCAACATAGTCTTGCTTTATAGTTTCCAAAACTTCGCCAAATAAATCAATTTTTTCATACAATTCATTTGAATTTTTTGAATAAACACGTTCACCGCTTGTAAATATGTTTAAAAATAAAATCGTAATTATAATATTTACTTTTTTCATACTGACTCTTTCTCATTGGGTATTGATTCAGACCACATTTTTTCAAGATCATAAAATTCTCTTTTTTCAGGATGAAATAGATGAACTATAATATCAATTGCATCTACAAGCTTCCAATCATTACTTTCTCTTCCCTCAATTCTGCAATTACTTATTCCAATTTTTTTTAGATCAGAAACTATATTTTCAGATAAAGACTGTAAATGTCTTGAAGAAGTACCTGAAGCTATAATCATATAATCAGCTATGAAAGATTTTTTCTTAAGATCAATTGAAATAATATTCGTAGCTTTATTATCATCTAAAATAATTTCAATTTTATCTTTGATATCTGATATATTCACTGGCAATTATAACAATTTTTTTCTAATTTGAGTTGAAGAAATATTTATTTGTTTATTTTTAATAAATATTATTTTTTTCACTTTTTTTATTATAACAGACTTTTTAGCTTTATCATCGAAGTCCTTTCGTGAAAATACAACAATTTTTGTTAATTCTGTTAAAAGTTCCCATTTTTTCCATTTATGAAAATTTATCAGGCAGTCTGAACCAATAATTAAAAAAAAGATATTTTTTTTTAAAGTTTTATTTAAATGTTTAACTAGATCTATTGTGTTGGTAGAATTAATTTTTTTTTCAAAGTATTTTATTTTAATTTTTTTATTTTTTTTTGTTATATTTTTGCTTTTTTTTATTCTTTCAGATAGTGAAAATAAAGTTTTATTTTTAAATGGGTTTTTTTTTGTGATACACCAATAAAGTTCACTTAAAGATAATTTTTTTATTGCTATTTTTGATATCTCTAAATGACCTTCATGTGGCGGATCAAAACTTCCACCAAAAATTCCAATTTTATCATTTTTAAGTTTAATCATGATTGATTAAGATCTGGTTATTCCTTTACCTGTCACTATATATTTATAGGATGTTAGCTGATTGACTCCAACAGGACCCCTTGGCGGTAATTTATTTGTTGAAATTCCAATTTCTCCACCAAATCCAAACTCACCACCATCAGCAAACTGAGTCGAAACATTGTGCATCGCAATTGCACTATTTACACCTTTTAAAAATATTTTGGCTATTTTTGTATTGTTAGTAATTATGCTGTCAGTATGCATTGTGCCATATTTTAATATATGATCTTTCGCTCCTTGCACTCCTTTTACTGACTTGATTGAAATTTTCGCATCTAGATATTCAGTTTTCCAGTCTATTTCTTTTGCTAGTTTGAATTTATTTTTAAATAAATGATTAATTTTTTTATCAACAACAACTTCGCACCCCAGAGATATAAGTTTATCTATAATTGGGATTGCATGTTTTTTTAACGATTTTGCATCGATTAATAACGTTTCAACCGCACCACATATGCTTGTTCTTCTCATTTTAGCATTAGCAACTATTTTTGTTGCCATGTTTGTATTCGCATCTTTATCTACGTAAATATGGCACAAACCTTCTAGATGTCCTATTACATGAACCCTTGAAAGTTGTTGAACTTTTTTTACAAGCTCTTTACCGCCTCTTGGTACAATAACATCAACATATGCGGACATATTAGATAATAAGTAATTTACAATATTTCTATTTTTATTCTCAATAAATTGAACACAATTTCTATCAATTTTATTATCACTCAAAGAGTCTCGAAATAAATTAGCTAATATTTTGTTTGAATTAAAAGCTTCAGAGCCACCTCTTAATATTGCACAATTACCAGATTTAAAGCTTAAAGCAGATACATCAGCGGTTACATTTGGTCTACTTTCGTAAATTATTCCTATGACGCCAATTGGCGTTGTAACCTTACTTATTCTCAGACCGTTAGGTCTTTTCCAGTCTTCTATGACTCTGTTTAACGGGTTTTTAAATTTAACTATCTCATTGATCGAGTGTCGTATGCTTTCTATTCTTTTTTCATCTAATACAAGTCTGTCTATAAGATGTTTTCTTTTCATAATTCTTACGTCTTTCAAGTTTTCTTGTAAAATTTTTTTTTTATTTTCTAATAAAAGTTGGTTATACTTTAAAAGAACTTTATCAATTTTTTGGCTTTCTAAATTTTTAAGTTTAAAAAAAGCTTTTTTTGCATTTATACCAATTTCTTTTAGTTTCTTCATAATATCACTATATCGTTTTTATGAACTATTTCTGATTTACTCGCGTAACCAAGAATATTTTCTATTTGATCACTTTGTAAACCTTTTATTTTATTAATTTCTTCAGACGTAAAAGAAGACAAGGCTCTAGCGACATCTTTATTGTTGCTGTCTACTATCAATATATTATCACCTTTTTTAAAATTTCCAGACACTCTAGTAATACCAGCGGGCAACAAGCTTTTTCCAGATTTTAATGCTTTAGAAGCACCACTATCAATATAAATTTTTGCAGTTGTAGATAACGAGCTTATTATCCATTTTTTTCTAGCATCTAAATTAGAAATTTTCGGAACGAACCATGTGAATGTTTTTTTCTCTATAATTTTTTTAATTGGATTTAACCTATTTCCATTAGCAATCAACATATTACACCCTGCGTTCATGCAAATTTTAGCGGCTTCTAATTTAGTAAGCATACCGCCAGAACCATAAGTGTTAATTTTTTTATCTACAAGAGAAAAAATATTATCATCAATAGTTTCAACTTTTTTAATTAAACTTTTTTTGTTTAAAATAGATTCGTAGAGGCCGTCAACATCTGATAAAATTATTAATAAATCAGCACCTATTATTTGAGCAACTCTTGCGGCTAATCTGTCATTATCACCATACTTTATTTCAGAAGTAGCTGTAGTGTCATTTTCGTTAACAACAGGTATTGCTCCTAGTTTAAAAAGATTTTCAAATGTCCTCCTTGCATTAAGAGCTCTTCTTCTTTGTTCTGTGTCATCAGGAGTGATTAAGATTTGTCCAATCTTCAATTTATTTTTGCTAAAAAGCTTCTGAAATTCATTTATTAAAAAAATTTGCCCCACAGAAGCGACTGCTTGGCTCATTTCAAGTTTAACTTTTTTATTTTTTATTTTTAAATAACTTTGTCCAAGTGCTATCGCCCCAGAGGAGACAATAACTACGTCTTGGTTGTTTTTTTTTAGTTTCTTGATATCGCTAATTAAACTTAATAACCACTTTTTCTTAAAGTTACCTTTTTTATCAACAATCGTAGATGAGCCTAGTTTTATTACAATTTTTCTTACTTTATTTAAGTGCATTTTTTAATAATATTTTTCTTAAATTAATTAAGTTTTTATCTCCCACGACTGAAATTACTTCAAATTTTTTTTTAATTTTTTTTTTAAAATTTCTTAATTTTTCATCAACCTCTTTCTTTTCAAATAAGTCAGATTTATTAAATACTATGATTTCTTTCTTTTTAGCCAGAATTTTATCATATTTAGATAACTCATTTCTTACATTTAAATAGTTTTCTACAAGTTTTTCTTCAGATAAATCTATTAAATGTAACAACATCTTACATCTTTCGATGTGGCGTAAAAATTTATCTCCTAGGCCGATACCTTCATGAGCTCCTTCGATTATACCAGGTATATCTGCTAGTGTTACTTCTTTGTCGTCATAATAAGAGACACCTAAATTTGGATCAAGAGTTGTGAACGGATAGCTCGCTATTTTTGGTCTTGCTCTTGTTATAGCAGCCAACAGACTAGACTTCCCTGCATTGGGCATACCAATGATTCCAACGTCTGCAATGACTTTTAATTGTAACCACACCCAAAATTCTTCTCCTAATTTTCCACTTGTCTTTTTTGTTGGGGCTCTATTGGTTGAACTTTTGAATCTAACATTACCCAATCCATGTTTGCCACCAGCAGCAACTAGGTATCTTTCATTATTTTTTGTAAAATCATAAATTAAGGTATTATTATCTTCTTCGTAAACTTGAGTGCCAACTGGAATCTTAATTATTAAATCTTTTCCTGCAGCCCCAGTTCTTTTTCTTTTAGTGCCTATGTATCCTCCACCAGCTTTAAAGTGTTGAGCATATCGAAAATCAATTAGTGTGTTTAAATTTCTTTCTGACTCAAAAACAACAGAGCCACCATCTCCTCCGTCACCCCCGTCAGGACCTCCATATTCAACAAATTTTTCTCTTCTAAAGCTAGCTGATCCAGAACCACCATTACCAGCTTTAATGTAAATTTTTGCCTGATCTAAAAATTTCATTGTAGGTTTTTAAAATAAATAACTAAGGTTATTTATATGCTTAATTAGGAATAACAGAAACAAAAGTTCTGTTTAATTTTGATTTTTTAAATTTAACTTTACCTTTTATTAAAGAAAACAAAGTGTGGTCAGTGCCCATACCAACGTTTTCACCAGGGTGAATACGCGTTCCTCTTTGTCTTACTATAATATTTCCCGGTATAACTTTTTGATCACCATACATTTTAACACCCAGTCTTCTACCTGCACTATCTCTACCATTACGTGATGATCCACCAGCTTTTTTTGTTGCCATTTTTTTTTCCTATTTTTTTAAATTTTTCTTAGTAGTTTTTTTCTTTACAGCTACTATTTTTGGTTTTAATTCGATAGGCTTTGCTTCAGCTATAATCTTTCCACCTTTAGAAAGTATTTTTGTAATCTGAATCTTAGAATGTCTTTGTCTATGCCCGTTCATTTTTCTTGAGTGTTTTCTTCTTCTTTTGTGAAAAATTAGAACAGTTCTATCTTTTACAAGATCTAGTAATTTTGCTTCAACGATAGCACCATCAACATTTGGATTTCCTATTTCAGTAGTCTTACTGTCATTTAACAATAAAACATTTTTAAACTGAATAGTTTTACCTACTTCAGCCTCAAGTTTTTCTATTTCTATAATTTTACTAGCGGATGCTTTGTATTGTTTTCCACCTGTTTCAAATATTGCAAATGACATAAATTTTCTTTTTTTAAAATTACAGCAATATAACTTGAAAGGACTTCAAGTCAAGGTGATAGAGCTTAAAAATTATCCTTTAAATCTCGAAGTTTTTTGAATATTTCTATTTCTGATGAATTTTCCATGTTTAAAGATTTTTTTACAGCAAGAATATTACAACGTAAAAAAATATTTGTATTTAGTTCTTCTTCTATAGTTATGGGAATTGTTGGTTCTTTTTTACTTAATTTTGAGATTATCCATTTTTTTTTTTCTTCTAATTTATTATTATCTATTTCATATTTCATACAAAAGTCTAAATTTCTTTGAGTATATTCATGCCCACAAAAGATTTGAGTATTTTTTGGTAATTTTTTTATACGATTAAGTGAATTCAGCATTTCGTAGTGCGTCCCCTCAAAAACTTTGCCACAGCCTAATGAAAATAAAGTATCACCAGTAAAAATAACTTTTTTACTTTCTGCATAAAAACAAATATGTCCACTAGTATGGCCAGGTATGAGAAAAGTTTTAAAATCTATACTTCCTAATTTAAAAATTTCATTATTAGATAATTTTATATTTATACCTGGAATTCTTTTTTCGTCTTTTTTAGAACCAATAATTTTGACTTTGTATTTTTTTTGTAAATCTAAATTACCACCAGTATGATCAAAATGGTGATGTGTATTAAGGATGTAATCAATTTTTTTAAATTTTTTTTCAATAAAATTATTGATAGGATCAAATTCTGAGGGATCAATCACAGCTACGGTATCTGTTTCTGTGTCATGAACTATAAAACTATAATTATCTTTTAGGCAAGGTACTGTATATACACTTAACATTTAGCTAATTAAAAATATACCAACCTCAGACAGAAGGTTTTTCATTTCTAGATTAATTCGGTTTATAGAAGATGTTTTTTCATTATTAATACTGATTATTCTATCCATTTTAATTTTTTTTTTATCACAAAATTGATAAAAATCTTTTATTGAGCACATATGTAAGTTGGGAGTATTGTACCAATCGTCTGGCAGAGATTTGGTGACAGGCATTTTTCCAAAAAACAACAAACTAGTTCTAACCTTCCAATAACCAAAGTTAGGTATTGAAATTATTACTTTTTTTCCTATTCTTAACAATTCACTTAAAACAATTTCTGGCTGGTAAAATGCCTGAAGTGTTTGACTTAAGACAACAAAATCAAAAGCTTTATCAGGAAATTGATTAAGTTCAGTTTCGGCATTCCCTTGAATTACAGACAAACCCTTAGAGATACATTGTTTAACTTTATTTTCTTCAAGCTCTATGCCTCTTGCGTCAATATTTTTTTGTTTAATAAGAGCTTCAATTAAAGTCCCGTCACCACAACCAACGTCTAATACCCTGGAACGGATAGGAAGCAAGTTTGTAATTATCTTAAATTCATTTTTCATTTTTAAATATTTCAAAATTAGAGTCCAAAAAACCTTTAAGAGTTTCTAAGAATTCTGGCTCATTAACTAAAAAAGAGTCATGACCTTTGTCTGTTTTTATTTCGGCGAAAGCTACGTTAGTACCAGATGCATTTAAAGCAATTACAATATCTTTACTATTTTTTGTGGGATAAAGCCAATCTGAAGAAAAGGATATAATTAAAAATCTTGTTTTATGATTCTGAAATGCTTCAACTAATCCGTTTTTGAATTGTTTTGATAGATCAAAATAGTCCATAGCTCTTGATATATATAAATATGAGTTTGCATCGAATCTATCCACAAATACATTACCTTGATGTCTTAAATAACTTTCTATCTGAAAGTCAGCATCAAATGTAAATTCATAGTCCTTTTTTTCTTGTAACTTTCTTCCAAATCTTTCTTGTAGGCCTTTATCTGACATATAAGTAATGTGAGCCGCCATTCTTGCAACAGCTAAGCCATTTTTAGGAATTACCTTATCTTTATAGTAGTTTCCTTTATTCCATAATGGATCTGACATTATTGCTTGTCTGGCCAACTCATTTAAAGCAATTTGTTGAGCGTTATGACTTGCAGTTGATGCTATGGGAACTGCCGAAAAAGTTTTATCAGGATATAAAGCGCAAAATTGTAAAAGCTGCATCCCTCCCATTGATCCACCTAAAACACTTAAAAGTTTTTTTATCTCAAAGTATTCCAATAAAGATTCTTGTGCTTTAATCATGTCTCTTATTGTAATTACTGGAAATTTTAAACCATATGGCTCACCATCTGCGTCGTTAAGATTTTTAGGACCAAACGAACCCATGCAGCCACCTAAAACATTTGCACAAATAATAAAATATTTTTCCGTATCGACAGCTTTTCCCGGGCCTACAGCTGTATTCCACCAACCAACTTTATTAGTAACAGGATTAGTTCCTGTAACAAATTGATCCCCAGAAAGAGCGTGAAAAATTAGAATTGCATTATTTTTTTCTTCATTAAGCTTGCCATAAGTCTCGTAAGCTATGGGAAAATCTTTTATAGTTTGACCGCAGTCTAGTTTAAGTGGTTTTGTTACAATTATCTGTTTTATATTTTCGATTTTATAGTTCATATAAAAAAAAACCCAGCTAAACTGGGCAAAACCCTATTTAGCGAATTTTATTCTGCGCCCGCAATTTGGTTAAATCAGCGCAATAAAGTTGTACTAAATAGCTAGAAAATTGTCAATTTTATAAGAAATTAAAATGAACATAGAAATAATAAAGCTTTTTATATAAGACTTGAATAAATTATGAAATTACCAAAAGCGAAAAATATTAAAGCTGAAAAATATGTTGCAGGATTAAGCTTATTTAAGCAAAAATTTGCTAAAATAAAATTATCAGCAAATGAATCTGCGCTGGGGCCAAGTCCAAAAGCTGTAAAAGCTTACATTAAAGCGTCAAAAGATTTTAAGAGATACCCAGACTCAGATGGAACTTTTTTAAGAAAAACTATAGCAAAAAAATTTCAATTAGATCAAAATAGAATAATTTTAGGCAATGGTTCAGATCAAGTTTTTGAACTTATTTGTAAAGCTTTTCTTAATAAAAATGATGAAGTTGTAGTACCTCAATATAGCTTTATTATTTACAGAATTTATAGCAAGCTTAATTATGCAAAAGTGGTTTACGCAGCTGAAAATAATTTCACTTCTTCCGTAGATAGTATTCTTGCATGCATAACAAAAAAAACTAAAATTGTTTTTATTGCCAATCCTAACAATCCTACAGGTACATATATTAGTAAAAAAGAAATATTGAGATTAAGAAAAAAACTAAGAAGCAATATTTTATTAGTTATTGATGATGCATATTTTGAATATATAGATTCTAAAGATTATGAATGTGGGCTAAGATTATTCTCTAAATCTAAAAATGTTATCGTAACCAGAACTTTTTCAAAAATATATGGTTTAGCAGGACTAAGAATAGGCTGGGGATACGCATCTACAAAAATAATTGATTCATTGTATGAAATAAAACCACCTTTCAATATTAGTCGACCAGCATTATTTACAGCTACAGCTGCAGTAAAAGATGAAGCATGGTTAAATAAAGAAATACGACATGTTAGAAAATGGTCGAAAATTTTTTATGATATTTTTAAGAAATTAAATATTCAAACAAACAGAACAAATGTAAACTTTTCATTAATAAACTTTGATAGAGTCAAAAAAACATCTAAACAAGTTTTTTATGCTTTAGCTAAAGTAGGAATTTTATTAAGACAAATGAATACATACTCAATAAAAAATTCTTTAAGAGTTACAGTTGGTAATAGTAAAGAAAATTTAAAACTAATAATTGAATTAAAAAAAATTTTTAATGTTTAACACTATCTCTATAATTGGCTGTGGTTTAATAGGATCTTCAATTTTGAGGGCAATAAAAAATAAAAAACTAGCACAAGAAGTTAAGATTTTTGATAGGTCAAAAGAAGTTACGACATATTTAAAAAAAGAAAATTTATTCATAAATACAACTAGTGATATCCGTCAGTGTGTTGTAGATTCGGATTTAATAATTATTGCAACACCTCTTAGTAGCTATAAAGAAATTATCTTATCCATAAAAGATAGTTTGAAAAAAAATGTTATCTTAACAGATACTGGATCTGTCAAAAAAGAGGTTATGAAAATAATACATAATATTAATCTAACAGATGTACATTGGATCCCTTCACACCCAATCGCAGGAACAGAAGAAAGCGGGCCAAGAGCAGGGCAAGCTGAAATGTTTGAAAACCGTTGGTGCATTATCTCCCCACCTAAAAATTGTGCGGAACAACCAGTAAAAAGTTTAAAAGTTTTCTGGGAAACAATTGGTAGTAAAGTTAAAATTATGACACCAGAAGAACATGATAAAATTTTATCTTTGACCAGTCATCTACCTCATGCAATTGCTTATAATATTGTCAGAACAGTAATGAACGTAGAGGATAAATTAAAACAAGAGGTAATTCAGTATAGCGCCGGTGGGTTGAGAGACTTCACAAGAATAGCAGCTTCTAATCCTTTAATGTGGAGAGATATTTTTTTAGATAACAGTGAAAATGTTTCTAAAGGTATTGATAGTTTTATTGAAAAGTTGAATGAACTAAAAAAAGCTGTAAATGATAAAAATGGAGATAAACTTTTTCAAATTTTTAATTCTACTAAAGAAGTAAGAAAAGAAATCATTAAAGCTGGTCAAGATACAAATAAGCCAGATTTTGGTAGAAAAAAAGATTAAGAATATTTCTCAATCTCAGAATAAATTTTTTTCTCTAAAACATCCAGAAAAATTTTTTTTTCTAAACCAGGCTCAATTGGATCCAAAAAAGATACATGAATATCACCTGGATATTTTATAAAACTATTTTTGGGCCATATTTTTCCAGAGTTTAAAGCAACAGGTATGCATGGTATTTTGAGAGAGTCATAGATCCTTCCCACTCCTTTTTTAAAAGGACTTCTGTCATTAAACTTAACTCTTGTACCTTGAGGAAATATTAAAAGAGGGCGATTATTTTTTTGTATAGTGTTTTTAATTTTATCAAAAAAATTAAGATTTTCTTTTGTTGTCTTTTCCCTAATTATTTCAATTGATCCAATTTTCTTTAAGTACCAACCAAACAAAGGAATTTTTAAAAGTTCTTTTTTTAAAATAAAAACAGGGAAGTTTAACGGTGCTTGAAGAACAAAAGTTTCAAACATTGATTGATGTGCCGCCGCTATAAAAAATTTTTCTACTTTTTCTAAATTTTCTAGTCCATGAAATATAACCTTAGTATTTAAAAGTAATCTTAATATTAAAATTATATAATAGGCTAAAAATTTACCACAATATAAAGTAATTTTAGCAGGTAAAAGTAAAGTTGGTATAGCTAGAATAAAAACTAGAATTATACCAAAGTATAAAAAAATATTAAAAAATAAAGATCTTATAAATTGCATTAAGAGTTTATTAATTCAAGTAAATTTTGTTTCTTTCTAATAATTTTAAATTTATTTTTGACCACTAAAATTTCAGCAATAAGAGGCTTTGTATTATAGTTGGAAGATAAAGAAGATCCATAAGCACCTACATTTGTTATAGCCACAAATTCACCTTCTTTTATTTTTTGATACTTTTTATATTTTACAAACTTACAGGTAGTTTCACAGATTGGGCCAACAAATTCTATAGATCCTTGATTTTTTTTATCTGTTTTGATAATTGGCACTATATCGTGACTCACATCGTATAATGCAGTCCTCATAAAATCATTCATACCTGCATCTATAATAATAAAATTTTTATTTAAGCCTTCCTTGATATATTGAATTTTACTTACCAAAATTCCTGTGTCACCAATCAAAGATCTACCAGGCTCAAAAATAATATTACAATTTAATTTTTTTTTAAAATCATAAACGAGTTTTGCATAATCATTTAAATTAATTTTTTTATCTTTTTTACTATATTTAATTCCGAAACCGCCACCCAGGTCAACATATTTTAGTTTTATATTTAAATCTCTTATAAGTTTTGAAAGAACATCTAATGTTTTTTTGTAAGGTGTGTCAGATAAAATTTGACTACCTATATGAACACTTAGAGCGTTAATTTTTAAATTTTTAAACTGTTTTACGCTTTGATAAAAAGAAGAAAATTTTTCTATAGAAACTCCAAATTTATTTTCACTCTTACCAGTTGAAATCTTTCTATGAGTTTTAGCATCTACATTTGGATTTATTCTAAAACCTATAGATATTATTTTATTAATTTTTTTTCCTAATTTATTTATTAGCACTGCTTCACTTTCTGACTCAACATTTATTAATAATATTTTATTTTTAATAGCCAACTTTAATTCTTCTTCTGTTTTACCAACACCTGAAAAGACGATTTTACTTGGTTTTATTCCAGCTTTTAAAGCTTTTAAAAGTTCTCCACCTGAAACTACGTCAGCTCCTGAGCCTAATTTTCCTAACGTTCTCATGATTGTTAAATTAGTATTAGCTTTAGCGGCGAAGCATATAAGAGGATTTATATTTTTGAAAATTTTAGAAAAATTGTTATAATTTTCTTCTATCTGTTTACTAGAGTAAAGATAAAAAGGGGTTTTGTTTTTCTTTGCAATATTTAATACAGAGATATCTTCTATAAATAATTTCTCTCTAAAATATTTGAAATGAGACATATTTTTATGAGTTAACTATACTCTCGTACTTAATTTTACCTTGATATTGTGGATCAGATTTTTTTCCACAACTCTCTAAAACTAGAACACCTAAAACTAAAAGAAAAAATAACTTCATCTAGTATCTTTTTTGTATTTTTTAATCATTTTTTTTACATTGGTTGAAGAAGTTCCCCCGTAAGAATTTTTTGAATTCATTGAGTTATTTACGTCAAAAATTTTTAAAACGCTTTTATCTAAATTTTTATAGATTTTTTTTAATTCATCGATGGAAATATTGTTTAAAGTTTCTCCTTTTTTCTCCGCAAAATTTACTAATTGGGAAGAAATGCCGTAAGATTCTCTAAAGGTTAAGTTTTTTTCTTTCACTAAATAGTCCGCAAAATCTGTTGCAGTAGTAAAACCTTCATTAGCCATTTTATACATTCTTTCCTTTGAAATTTTTAAATTTTTTATCAATTCAAGAGACATTGTTAAAGTATCTTTTAAAGTATCATAACCTTCAAATACCAATGCTTTATCATCCTGTAAATCTTTAAAATAAGACATGGGCAAACCTTTCATTATTGTTAAAATTGAATTTAACTTTCCATAGTTTATTCCAACTCTTCCTCTAATTAGCTCTGCCGGGTCAGGATTTTTTTTCTGAGGCATTATTGACGACCCAGTTAATACAGTATCGTTAAAATAAATTAATTTAAAGGCATCAGAATTTAAAATAATAAAGTCTTCTGCTAATCTCGATAAATGCATCGCACATACAGCTGCAGCGTATAAAAAATCAATTGCAAAATCTCTGTCAGAAACCGAGTCGATTGAATTATTAGTAGGTTTTTTAAAGCCAAGTTTTTTAGAAGTATAATTCCTATCAATTTTATATGAAGTACCAGACAAAGCAGCAGAACCTAATGGAGATTCATCTAAAAGATCTAAATTATTATGAAATCTTTTTTTGTCTCTATTTAACATCTCGTAGTAAGCTAAAAGGTAATGTGCAAATGAAATAGGTTGAGCATTTTTTAAGTGCGTAAACCCAGGCATAACCGTATCCGTATTTTGTTCAGCTTTTTTAATTAAAATCTTCATAACACTTGTAATATCTTTTAGTATATCTTTAGAAGATTCTTTTACCCATAATTTAAAGTCTGTAACTACTTGATCATTTCTTGATCTTGCTGTGTGCATGAAACCAGCAGATAGACCAATAATATCAAATAATTTTTTTTCTATATTTAAATGAATATCTTCATATTTTTCATGAAATATAAATTTACCTTTATCAATTTGAGATTTTATTTTCTTTAAACCATTAATGATTTTTTTTCCTTCACTGGAGGGAATAATTTTTTGCTTAATAAGCATTTGAGTATGTACAGTAGAGGCAAAGATATCTTGCTTATAGAGTCTCTTGTCTACATTAATAGAAGACCCAATTCTCTGAAAAGATTTAGAGGGCTTACCTTTAAGTCTTTTTGACCACACTGTTTTATTTTTATTTTTCATTTTACTATGTTAATTGTAATTTAAATTAATATGAAAATTAGTAAATCTTTTAAAATCTATATTCACGTATTTTCTGTCCTTTTCTTTGCCCAGCAACTCCTAAGTGAAGTAACTTATCCTAAAAATATAGTAGTCCTTAAAGAACCAATAGAAATTAAAGAACTAAAATTTCAAGATTTTAATCTTAATGAAGTTGATTTAACCGGAAAAAAAGGCAACATCATGATCCTTAATTTCTGGGCCACCTGGTGTGTTCCGTGTAAAAAGGAAATGCCATCTTTAGAGAAATTATCAAAAAAATACCCAGAAATTTTAATTTATCCAATAAATTTAGAGAAACCCAATCAAGATAAAACAAAAAAATTTTTTACAGATTTAGAAATTTCAAAATTAAACATCTATTTTGATCCCGAATTTTCTTTAGTTAAATTATTTAACATGCGAGGAGTACCAACAAGTATTTTGATAGACAAAAATGGCAAAGAATTTGGTAGAATTATTGGTGAAGTAGACTTTTTTGACAAATCTTTTATTTATTTTTTAAAGAAATATCTTTAGTTTTTAAAGAAATAAGCCATAAGTACCAAGATTATTACTGCAAAAAACTGAAGAAGAACCCTAAGCTGCATAAGTTTATTTGAATATTTTTTACTAGTGTCACCTCCTTTAAATAAAGTATAAATACCTAATAATAAAACTATCGCAACAGAACCTAGTAAAATAAAACCTATAAAATTGAATAAAAAGCTAGACATAATTAATTATTAGTTAACTATCATGAGCTACTCGTTAAACACAACTATTTTAAATCCTCTTTCAGGGGAAAAACCAAAAAATGCTGTCATCCTTTGTCACGGGTACGGAGGTGACGGTAGGGATATTTCCTTACTGGCAAGCTACTGGAAAACTTATTTACCTGATACATTGTTTGTTTGCCCCGATGCCCCAGAAAAATGTGCTGTTAACGCAAACGGTTTCCAATGGTATGATTTAATGGATCAAACTCAAGATCAAGTTCTAGTAAAATCTTTAGTATCTGAAATTAAATTAAATACTTTAATAGACGAAGTATTAAAAGCTAATGATCTTACAAGTGAAAAAATTGCTATAGGTGGGTTTAGTCAAGGCTGCATGATAAGTTTGCAAACTGGCATTAAAAGAAAAGATAAGATTAATTCAATCATAGGATATTCAGGGAAAATAGTTGATGAGAATCATTTACAAAATAACATCAATTCTCGGCCAAATATATTTTTAATGCACGGAGATAAGGACCAAATTGTTCCTGTAAATTTTTTACTTGAAGCAAAAAATTTTTTTAATAAAAATAATTATAAAATAGAAACAAAAATACTAAAAAATTGTGAACATCGTATTTCAACAGAAGGATCGAGTTTAGGGTTAAATTTTTTAAAAAAAAATTTATAGTAATATTTGCAGAATATAAAAATTTATAACTTGATAACATTTAAGTAATCAGGTAACTTTTTTTTGTAATGATTATTTCAGCTGATAAAAGAGTTCCATTAGAAAAATGTCCAGCATTAGTGTTAAATGCAGATTTTAGACCTCTTAGTTACTATCCTTTGTCACTATGGTGCTGGCAAGATGCTGTTAAATCAGTTTTTTTAAATAGAGTAACTATAGTATCAAGCTATAAAAGAAAAATCAGAAGCCCATCTTTTGAAATGTATCTACCAAGTGTAATTGCTCTTAAAAATTTTATTAAACCATCTGAGAATCCTAACTTCACAAGATTCAATGTTTTTTTAAGAGATAAATTTACTTGCCAATATTGTGGAGTGAGAAAAGATTTAACTTTTGACCATCTTCTTCCAAAATCAAAAGGTGGTGTAACAGACTGGGAAAATGTGGTAACCGCATGCTCAACCTGCAACGTTCAAAAAGGGGGAAAGCTCTATAAAGACTGCGATCTTATACTTGCACAAAAACCTTTTAAACCAACAGTAGATGATTTGCACAAAAAAGGAAGAAATTTTCCACCAAATTTTTTACACGAAAGTTGGATGGATTATTTATATTGGGATATCGAGCTAGAACCTTAATTAAATTTTTTCAGAAACTTTTATAGCTATTCGTGAAGATATTTTAATAACTTTGTCTAGCAATCCATACAGACCATCTTTAGTAGCACCACCTGCATAAGCTATATCTTTATGATGTAATTCATCATCTCTAAATTTAATAATCTTTTTTTTAAGTTCTTTTTCATCTTCCCCAAGCTTATAAGTTTGGTTTTTGTAGTGACTATCTATTACTTCTTCTACAGAAGCAGTGCAAAGCATTGCAGCTTTTTTACCTAGCATTGCAGTTCCAAAACCTAAACTTACTCCAAGTAAGTCCCAAAGAGGAAGTAGTTTTGTAGGTTTTATATTTCTTAGCTGTATCTCTTTATCAAAAAATTCGTAGTGCTCTTTTTCATGTTCTTTCATTTCTTCTATTTGCTTTTTTAAATTTTCATCTTGCTTAAATGTTTGAAGAGCTAAAAGTTGACCTTCATAAATTTTAATTGCACCACGTTCACCTGCATGATCTACCCTTATCAACTCTTCTAAAAATTTTTTATTTGTTTCTTTCATTTTTTAAAAATATTTCTAAACGTAATAATTGATAAAATTAAAGAAATAAATAAATTTATTGTCGCTAGCGATAAGCCAAAAATTTTAAAATTGACATTTTTACAAGATTTAGGCTTGTTATTCTCTAATACTTGCAGTAATTCACTAGCAGACACATTTTGTTTCAGCCCCTTTATTTGACACACTAAGGACTCACTAAAAAAACCTTGTTCAATCCCAACATGATAAAAAGATATTAAAACGCTAGATACGAAGCTAATAAAAATAAGTATTAATATAATTCTTTTAATTTTTTTAAAAAAGAAAAAAATCAAGCTAAAAATAACTACGAAAAAGTAGGGAATTCTTGCAACAAGACAAAGATTGCAAGCTTCATGACCAAGTACATACTCAATAAAGTATGCAGACAAAAGTATTAAAGTGCTAAAAGAAAAAAACACAGCAATTAAATTATTTTTTAAAAAATTAAACATAAAATTTAATTATTAAATAAATAATCAAGGCCAGTACTACTATAGTCAAACCAATTATAGACGCCCAAAAAGTGCCCTTTTTTTCTAAAAAAGAAGAAAATGTTGAGCCAAATTTAAATGATAAATAGGCTACAATAAAAAATCTTAATCCTCTTGCGAATAAACAGGTAAAAAAAAATAAAACTAAGTTATATTGGATAAAGCCACTAAAAATTGTGACCAATTTAAATGGCAGTGGAGTAAATGCAGCAGTGAACAAAATTAATAACCAAGAAAAAGAACCCCCACTTGTTTGAAATTTCTCTCTTAAAAAATCAGTATTACTATGTCCATAAAACTCGAATACCTTCACCCCAAGTTCATTAAAAAAAAGGAACCCTATAAAATAACCCAAAAGAGCACCTAGTGCGGAAAACAAAGTAGTTATTAAAAATATTTTAAGATAGCTCTCCTTTTTGGCCACAACCATGGGAACAATCATAATATCTGGTGGAACAGGAAAAAAAGAGCTTTCAACAAAAGAGACTATAGCCAAGCTATAAGTAGCAAATTTACTAGATGCTAATTTTACACATTTATCAAAAAGGCTTTTCAACATTTTTTTATTTATAAAGCAATGAAATTTGAATACTATTTAATTATAAACTTTAAATGTTTAATTACCAAGGGCGAATGGTGGAACTGGTAGACGCGCCGGACTCAAAATCCGGTGGTAGCAATACTGTGAGAGTTCGAGTCTCTCTTCGCCCACCAAATTATGGAAATAAATAAATTAAATAGTCTTGTAGAATTATATTTTAAAAAATGTGATGAGATAGATAAAAAAAAACCTTTTTTAAAATGGTTAAAATCAAACAAATCAACTCTCAACTGGGGAGACATAAGAGAGAAAATCTTTAAGCTTTCTTCCACAATTAAAACTCTGATAGACGAGGGAGACCGATGTTTAATTTTATCAGAAAATAGACCTTATTGGCTAATTTCAGATATATCAGTGATGAACGCAGGTGGTATTTCAGTACCGATTTTTACAACATATTCATCTAATGATTACGAATATATTTTAAGAGACTGTAAACCTGCATTAATAATTATTTCAAATGATGATCAATTTCAAAAAATAAAAAAATTTATTGATTTAGACAATCAAAAAATTATATCTTTTGAAAAAATAGAAGTTAAAAGTTTATTAATAGAAGATATTTTAAATGGAAATAGCTATAAAAAATTTATCAATGATAAATTAAAAAGAAATACTCCAGCATGTATAATTTATACATCCGGTACTACAGGAAATCCTAAAGGAGTTGTATTAAGCCATGGTGGAATTTTATCTAACTGTGAAGGAGCTGTTGAATTACTCAAACCATTGACAAAAAAAAAAAATCCAATATTTTTAACGTGGCTACCTTTGTCACACTCATACGAACACACAGTTCAATTTATTCAGATTATTGTCGGCGCAGAAGTTTATTACGCAGAAAGTTTAGAAAAACTTATATCAAATATGGCACTTGCTAAACCAACCATTATGACAGCAGTTCCAAGATTTTATCAAAATTTATTTACAAAAATAAATATAAATTTTGAAAAACAAAAAGGAATAAAAAAAAAAATTATTAATATCACTTTAAATTTAGGAAAAAAGACACTCAATAAAGAAAAAATAAATTTAAAGGAAAAAATTATTAATTTTGTTTGTAATTTTTTAGTTCGAAAAAAAATACAAAATCAATTCGGTGGAAATCTTCAAGCGTTTATTTCAGGTGGGGGAGCACTAGATAAGAACATAGGAGAGTTTTTAAATGCCGTAGGACTTCCAACTTTACAAGGCTATGGTCTTACCGAAGCATCCCCCGTAGTAAGTTGCAATTTACCAGATCTAGTAAAAGTCGAAACTGTAGGACCGCCATTTAGATGTAATGAAGTTAAAATTGCGGATGATGGAGAAATACTCATTAAAGGTGAAAACGTAATGTTAGGTTATTGGAATCAGAAAGAGGAAACAGAAAAAGTTATTAAAGAAGGATGGCTACACACTGGAGATATTGGAGAACTTGATCACAATAATTATTTAAAAATAACTGACAGAAAAAAAGATATTATTATAAATCTTGGGGGAGATAACATTTCTCCAAGTAAAATTGAAAATATTTTATGTTTAAATAAATTAATTAACCAATCTTTTGTATATGGCGATAAAAAAAATTATCTAGTGGCAATTATTGTAAGTGATAAAGAAATAAACGAAGAAAAAATTAAATCTGCAATTGAAAATATTAATAATAACTTAACTTTAATAGAAAAAATAAAAAAATTTATTCTAATTAATGACGAATTTACAATTAGTAATGGAATGTTAACACCAACATTAAAGTTAAAAAGAAAAGTAATTATTAAAAATTATTTAAAGCAAATAGAAAGTCTTTACTAAATTAAAACATTATGCGGTTAAAAGTATTGGTATTAAACAATTTTTAATTTAATTTAATTTAAAACTTAAAATAATTTTTCAAAAAAATAAAAAGTTGTAAAGATACATATAAGTTTATGTTTGACATGAATCTTTTATTAATTAATATTTAATTAACAAACGAATCACTAAGATTTGTTTAAACAAACAGGGAGATAAAATGGCTAAAAGAAAAAAAGCAAAAAAGAAAACTAAGAAAAAAGCTAAAAAAACTAAAAAAAGAAGAAGATAGTACTTTTTTTAACTAAACGCCCTTTTAATTTAATAATTAAAGGGGCGTTTTTTTTATTCCACCTCTGTAATATTTTGATTTCTTCCTAAAGCTTTATCCATCTTTTTTGAAACTTCTTCAGGAGTTATGTTTAAAACCGCTTCAAACTCTGACTTTAATCTTTGATAGGCTTTTTCAAATAATTGCCTTTCACTATAAGACTGATCAGCGATAATATCAGAATTTTTATTAAGATCTTTTACCACTTCAGCAAGTTCATAAATTTTTCCTGAATTAATTTTTTGATCATATTCTTGCGCACGTCTACTCCACATCGTTCTTTTAATTTTTGGCTTAGATTTTAAAATTGTTACACATTTATTTATTTGATTGATCGATGAAATAGGTCTTAAGTTAGATTGTTGATTAATAGGAACAGTTAAAGTCAATTTCTCTTTTTCTATAAAAACTTTATAAAATTGTATTTCAATTTGTCCTATAGTTGCTTTTTCAACAGCAATAATTTTCCCTACACCATGTTTTGGGTAGACTACAAAATTTTTAATTTCATATAGTCTTTTTTCGGTAGGTTGTTTTTTAATCTTTTTGATTTCTACTTTTTCTTCAGGTGTATAGGTATTTTTATTTACTAATTTTGATGGCTGAATATTTTTTTTTTTTACTGTATTTTTATCCTTTTTCAAATCAGCTTTTTTTACTTTTTTTAATACTGCTTTTTTAACTTTTTTTACTTTTTTTATTTTAGACATTTATTTACCCGGTTTTTCTGAAAAATATTTGCTATGTTTATCTTTTATGTCTTTAAACTTTTCGTGATCTATCATCGGTTCTTTTTGTTTTGTAATATTAGGCCATATTGCAGAAAACTTTTTATTTAGCAACAACCATTTATCTTTATCTTCCTCTTCATAAGCGCTATCTGCAACTATTGCATTAATAGGACACTCTGGTTCACAAACACCACAGTCAATACACTCGTCTGGATTAATCACCAGCATATTTTCTCCTTCATAAAAACAATCAACCGGACAAACTTCAACACAGTCAGTAAGTTTACATTTTACACATTCATCTTTGACAATATAGGTCATAAAAATATTCTAATTAAACTATTTTATATTTAACGCAAGTAATTTACTAAATGGGCTGGTTTTATTTTTATTTTGAATTCTTTTTTCTTTATTTTTCTTAATTTCATGAGAAAAATAATAAGTATCACTATCTTTTGATTTTTTATAACTCATTAGATCTATTAACTTGTAAAAATTTTCCTTAGTACAACCTAATAAATTCATCATTTCAGGAGATATTTTAAATTTTCCACTCACTGTTTTATCAATTATATTTATAAATAATTTTTCAAGTATATCTATACGCACAAAGTAATCCTTAAATCTTTCAAATCCACATAATAATAGAAGTTTCTCATTGAAATTCTCATTTACTATAAAATTTAATCCAAATTTTGGAATATTTAAACTAGATAAAATATTATTATAAATTTTCCATAGTGTAGTTCTTAACATTACAGCTTTTGGCTTCAGCATTTTTGGTAAAAAAACGTGGTAACGACCAATCTTAATCCCCATATTCCAAAGTTTTTTTCTCTCTTCTTTTGAGATAAGCTTAATAATACTTTCAACATTTTTTCTTTTTAGTACTCCGTTATTTTCATAGAGTTGATAGGCTAGAGCTCTTAAATATTGATTTTCAATTTTTACTTTTATCAAATTAATTAAATCACCCAACACTTCTTTAATATGCGAAGACAGCCAGATCTTCAAGCACTGCTCTAATTCTTTTTTTTTATCCAAATGTAAAGCATCGTCTGCTATAATTTCTACCTCTGGTGTTAGGTAATTTTCACCTTTTTTAATTTTTGCTATAGGGTTATTTTGCCAAATAATTTTATTATCAAGATCGATAGATAATTTTTTATCTTTATTTATACTATTAACTCTTTTGATTAACTCCTCCTCAACACCTTTGCGCGCTGCTTTTTTAATAGATTTAAGATCTACATCTAGATTTTTTGAGGTAAAATCTATTATAAACTTTAGCCCCTTTAGCTCCCCAACATACTGTCCATCAATCAAAACTTTATGATCTTCACTGACCTCAGTTTCTAAAATTATATCTTGTTTTAAACCTCTGGCTAAAATACTAATTTTTTTATCTATAAAACTTTTTGTAAGTTCCTCGTGCAATCTACTAGATAAATTGTCCTCAATACTTTTCGTTAATTGGATCCAATAATCTGCATTTTCAACCCAATTTTTTTTATTAGCTACATAAGACCAAGTTCTAACATTAGAAATTCTATTTGCTAAAACGTCTATATTCCCATGTTTTTTTTCCAGTCCATTTAATTGTGTTTTCATATATTCATTTGGAATTCTCTTTTTTTTAATAGATAAAAATTTAAACACAGAATCTACAACATTAATGTGTTGTCCATATGCCTTTTTTTCAAAATCTGGAATTTGACAACACTCCCATAATAATTTTAAGTTATTTCTGTAAATATTATTTTCTTTATTTTTCTTAAGTAAAAATCTCAATACGATTTCGTCTATAGATTCGTTCGCTCTAATAAGATTTTTGTCATTTGGTTTTTCCTCAAGAGATAAAATTAATTTTTCTTCGCTCTCAAAATTTAAATTTGAATTTCTCCAATAAAGCATTTTGACATTCGGAAGAGTATGATTTTCTATTTTTTCTATCTCATCAGAATTTAATGTTTCACAATCTCCTGTAGTTCCAAAATTTCCATTATTTTTATATCTCCCAGCTCTACCGGCAATTTGTGACATTTCAACCAAATTTAATCTTCTTGTTTTTTTTCCGTCAAATTTTTTTAAATTAGAAAAATAGATTTGGTCAATATCCATATTTAACCCCATGCCAATAGCATCCGTTGCAACTAAATAGTCTACATCACCTGATTGGTATAATCCCACTTGTGAATTTCTAGTTTTAGGACTTAAGGATCCCATTATAACTGCAGCACCACCTTTTTGACGTCTGACTAATTCTGCAATTGCATAAACTTCTTCGATTGAGAATGCAATGATAGCTGTTTTTCCATCTAAACGAGAAATTTTTTTGTAACCACTATAGGATAATTTTGAAAACCGTTCTTTTTTTACAAATTCTGCCCCATCTACTAAATCAGAAATAATATTTTTCATAATTTGCGAACCTAAAAACATAGTTAGTTTTTCACCTCTTGCATAAAGGAGCCTATCTGTAAAAATATGTCCACGTTCTTTATCAGCACACATTTGTATTTCATCGATAGCCACAAAATCCACAGCTTTATCTTTTGGCATAGATTCTACGGTACAAATAAAAAAATCAGCTGAATTTGGAATTATTTTTTCTTCACCTGTAATTAAAGCGACTTTATTTGAGCCTATTTTTTTTACACACTTTTCATAAACTTCGCGTGCCAACAATCGTAGTGGCAATCCAAATATTCCAGAATCAAACTCTAGCATTTTCTCTATTGCGTCGTGAGTTTTCCCGGTATTTGTTGGACCTAAGAGTGAAGTAATTTTTTTTAATGAGTTTTGCATAATATGCTGGATAATTTTTTTTATACTATATGTAGGTCTGTAATGAGAACAAAGTAAGATTAAAACATGACCGAATCACTTTGTCAAATGTTCTAATTTTTAAGGTTTATAATATTTTCCAAACACCAGAAGCCGTTACCACAATATCCTCAGAACTAAATATTTCACAAGTTATAAAAACTAGAGTATTAGTTTTTTTTTGTATTTTAATTTTTCCACTAAGTGTTTGATTTGCAAAAGCTGCTGAAATAAATTTCATATCTAAAGATATAGTTACACATCTTTTGTTAGTTATTGTATGAGCTGCGGTGCCCATACTCGTATCTGCTACAGTAGAAAGAAAACCGCCATGCGCTATCTTTCCACTGTTAAGATGCGTTTCTTTAATAACAACAGAAAATTCATAATTATTTGCATCAAGTTTGTTTAAACTTAATCCACCAATATGATTCATAAAGCCTGTATTAGTTTCGTCCATAACTTTTTTTACCATAGATTGGAACAATTTGTGAGAATATTACTGCAAATAATATTAAAAATATTCCCAATATTTTAATTTCATTTAAAAATTGGTCTAAAATTAGCCATGCAAAAATTGCCGCAAATACTCCTTCAAGAGAAAATACAATTGCTGCTGGTGCTGGAGCTAAATTTTGCAAAGTATAAGTCTGTAACAGAAACGCTAAACTGCTAGATAAAATTCCTACATACAATATCTCATATAAATCTTTGAACACACTATCAAACGAAGGATTTTCATAAAAAAACATCGGAAAGATTGTGAATAAAAATGCAAAAAGGCATTGTGACATTGCAATGGTGATTGGAAAATTAAAAAACTTAATTATTTTACTAATATATATTATGTGCAGAGCCCAACAAAAAGCACTTAAGATACCAAGCATATCCCCATATCTAATGGAAACATTTTTTAATTCACTTAAAAGAAATCCACCTATCACACAAAAAACAACAGCAGGCCAGATTGACCAATGAATTCTTTTTGAAAAAATAAAATAAGATAAGAAAGGAACTATCAATACATACATGACAGTAAAAACTCCAGTATTTGCAACATCAGTATATATTAGCGAAATTTGTTGTAGTGCTTGTCCTATTCCTAATATAAAACCCAAAAAAATCAAATAAGATAAAATTTTATTACTTTTAATCTTTTTTTTTTTTATTTTTTTAAATTCAAATAAT